>OFCW01000095.1_pt1 | contig 36721 bp, 33 predicted proteins | sample 1520951 | NCBI WGS metagenome assembly OFCW01 (sample SAMEA4349680, study PRJEB24078) | microbial mat metagenome | biome: Terrestrial Biome; feature: Habitat; material: Microbial Mat | place: India | collected 2012-06-12 | depth 10 m | reverse complement strand
ACCCGCGACCCCCGGCGTGACAGGCCGGTATTCTAACCGACTGAACTACCACTCCGCGTCGGGCGCCCCGCCGGCTGACCGGGCGCAGGCCCAATAATAGCACGGGCCGGCGCGTCCGCGTGCAGGACAGCGACTACAATTCCCGATTTTCAGTGGCACGGATGAAGACATGACCGATACCGGCTCCCTCAACCTGGACTGGGCACACGCCCTGATCGCCGGTTTTGTCGCTGCCGGGGCGCGCGAGGCCATCATTTCGCCCGGTTCGCGCTCGACACCGTTTGCGCTGGCCATGCTACGCCAGCCCGGTCTGCGCTGCCACATCGCCGTCGATGAGCGCAGTGCCGCCTTCTTCGCGCTCGGCGTGGCCAAGGTGCAACGGCGACCGGCGCTGCTCCTCGCCACCTCCGGTACGGCCCCGGCCAACTGGCTACCGGCCATCATCGAAGCCAGCCAGTCCGGCGTTCCGTTGATCGCCCTGTCGGCCGACCGGCCACCGGAATTGCATGCCTGTGGTGCCAACCAGACGGTTCCCCAGGTTGGCATGTTCGCCTCGTGGGTTCGTGCCGGACATGCCCTGGGCGTACCGTATGCCGGTTTCGACCCCGGCTACCTGCACCGCCTGGCTGCCCAGACGGTCGAACAGGCCCAGTGGCCTTACCCCGGGCCGGTGCATATCAACCAGCCCTTTCGCGAACCGCTGCTGCCGGCTGATCCCCGGATCAGCAACGAACCGGCGCCGCCGGTCACGCCCCCCCTCCCGAAATGGGTCCTTGATACCAGGCTGCTGTCGGAACTTGCCAAGCGCATTGCCGGCCGCCCCGGCGTCATCATCTGCGGCGAGACGCCGGCCGATCCGGGACTGGCGCCAGCCGTAGCCGCCCTTGCCCGCCGGCTGGCTTGCCCGATCCTGGCTGAACCCTTGTCCGGGCTGCGCTTTGGCCGGCATGACCGGTCGCACCTCTGCGTGCGTTACAACCACTGGCTGGCCGATGCTGGCGCACAAGCCATCGCCCGGCCGGACTGGATCATCCGTATCGGCGCTTTTCCGGTCACCCGCCACCTGCAGAATTTCGTTGCAGCTGCCGCGGCGACCCATATCGTGTTCGACCCCTGGCCGCGCTGGAGCGACCCGCCGCGCCGCGTCACCCATCTTGTCCGCGGCGAGCCGGCCGATCTCTGCGCTGCACTGGCGAAACAGCTTTCATCTCCGGCACCGACCGGCTGGCTGGATGCCTTCCTGGCCGAGGAACGCCGCAGTGCGACCGGCGCCGAGGCTAGCCACATCACGATCGTGGTCGACGAAATGCCGGACGGTGGCGCCCTCTTCGTGGGGAACTCGCTCGCCATCCGACAACTCGATGCCAGTTCCGGGATTTCCGACAAGACTCTGTACTGTCACGCCAACCGTGGCGCGAGCGGCATCGACGGCAATATTTCAACGGCGGCCGGCATTGCGCTGGCTCACGGCCGGACGGTCGCCCTGCTCGGCGATCTGACCTGCCAGCATGATCTGGGCGGGCTGGCCCTGGCGCGTGGCCGGGATCTGGTGATCGTCATGATCAACAATCATGGGGGCGGCATTTTCGACCACCTGCCGCAACGTGCCTTGCCGGAATTCGAGCAGGGCTGGCGGACGCCGCAGGCCGTGGATTTCGGCCACGCAGCGAAAGCTTTCGGTATTACCCATACCCGGGTCGATGCGCTCGACACGCTGCGCCTGGCACTCCGCGATGCGCTGCTGGCCGGCGGACCGCACCTGATCGAACTGCAGCAGCACTAGGTGGCATGGCGCGGCGGGCAAGCAGGTAAAATCCCGCTCCATGATGACCCATACCACTCCCGATCCCAGCCATGCCTCGCCGCTGGGCAAGGCAACGGCCTATCAGAGCCGCTACGCGCCGGAACTGCTTTACCCGATTCCGCGCCAGCTCAAGCGCCGCGAAATCGGTATCGACGATGCCGCCTTGCCCTTCGTTGGTGAAGACCTGTGGAACGCCTATGAAATTTCCTGGTTGAATCCCAGGGGAAAGCCGGTGGTCGCCGTCGGCACCTTTCGCGTGCCGGTCGACAGCCCGAACCTGATCGAGTCGAAATCCTTCAAGCTCTACCTCAATTCCTTCAATCAGACTCGCTTTGACTCGCTCGACGCCGTGGCGGAGATCATGACCCGCGACTTGTCGGCCACCGCCGGACGCCCGGTCATCGTTATGCTGCAACCGCTTTCTACCGCACCGACGGCAACGATCGGCACACCGGCAGGGACGCTGATTGACGAGCTCGACATCGCCTGCGACCGCTACCAGCCGGCCCCCGAACTGCTCCTCACCCGGCCCGGCGAAGCAGTCGAGGAAATCCTGTATTCCCACCTGCTCAAGTCCAACTGCCTGGTCACCGGCCAGCCGGACTGGGCCATGGTTGTCGTGCGCTATCGCGGCCAGCCCATCGACCGCGCCGGGCTGCTGCGCTATATCGTCTCCTTCCGTGAGCACAACGAATTCCACGAGCAGTGCGTCGAGCGCATCTTCAGCGACATCCAGCGCCACTGCCGCCCCGAGGCGCTGGCTGTTTACGCCCGCTACACGCGCCGCGGCGGCCTCGACATCAATCCCTTCCGCAGCAGCGGCGAGTTCGGTGCGCCGGATAACACCCGCGAAATCCGGCAATAAGTACCCTTCAGGACACATGGCAAAAGAAGCAAAAACCGAACAGCCCAAGCACACGCCCATGATGCAGCAATACTTGGCGCTCAAGGCCAAGCACCCGAATACCTTGCTGTTCTACCGAATGGGCGATTTCTATGAGCTTTTTTACGAAGACGCGGAAAAAGCGGCGCGGCTGCTCGACATTACGCTGACCACGCGGGGTCAGTCGGCCGGGCTGCCGATCAAAATGGCCGGCGTGCCCTTCCATTCGCTGGAGCCTTACCTCGCCCGACTGGTCAAGCTCGGCGAATCAGCCGTCATCTGCGAACAGATCGGCGACCCGGCAACCAGCAAGGGGCCGGTCGAGCGGGCTGTGGCGCGCATCGTCACGCCGGGCACGCTGACCGATGCGGCGCTGATCGACGACAAGCAGGACATCTGGCTGCTCGCCGTTGCGACACAGCGCAACACGGCCGGCATCGCCCGCCTGAACCTGGCGAGCGGCGAGTTCATCCTGATCGAAGTGCCGGTGGATCAGATTCCCGCCACGCTGGAGCGCATCCGCCCGGCGGAAATCCTCTACCCGGAGGGCTGGACGCCCAATTTCAGCCTCGATATTGCCCGCACCCGCCAGCCGGACTGGTATTTCGACCATGACTCGGCGCGCCGTCTGCTCTGCGACCAGTTCGAAGTCGCCTCGCTGGCCGGCTTCGGTGCCGAGGGCCTGAAGCCCGCCATTGCCGCAGCCGGTGCGCTGCTGCAGTACGCCCAGGCAACGCAATCCGGCAAGCTGCCGCACCTGCGCGGCCTGACGGTGGAACTGGAAGGCGCCTACCTGGGACTGGACCTTGCCACCCGGCGCAACCTCGAACTGACCGAAACCTTGCGCGGCCAGCCGTCGCCGACCCTGTTCTCGCTGCTCGACAACTGCGTGACCAGCATGGGCTCCCGCCTGCTGCGCCACACGCTGCACCACCCGCTGCGCGAGCGCGACATTCCCGCCCTGCGCCATGGCGCCGTCGAAGGCCTGCTCGACGACTATGGCCGCCTGGCCGGCGAGGTGCGCAAGGCCTTACGGGGGATCGCCGACATCGAGCGCATCGCCGGCCGTATCGCGCTGCGCAATGCCCGGCCGCGCGACCTGGCGAGCCTGCGCGAATCGCTCTCCCGCTTGCCGGAATTGCGGGCCCTGCTCACGGGGCAAGCCGCCCCGCTGCTCGCCCAATTGTTTGCCGAACTGGAAACGCCGGAGGCTGCGCTGGCCTTGCTCATTCGCGCCATTGCCGCGGAACCGGGCGCCCAGGTGCGCGATGGTGGCGTCATCGCACCGGGCTACGATCCGGAACTCGATGAACTGCGCTCGCTGAATGACAACTGTGGCGCCTTCCTGGTCGATATGGAAGCGCGCGAGCGGGAGCGCACCGGCATTGCCAGCCTCAAGGTCGAATACAACAAGGTGCATGGCTTTTACATCGAGGTCACGCATGCCAATGTCGACAAGATTCCCGACGATTACCGCCGCCGACAGACCCTGAAGAACGCCGAGCGCTACATCACGCCGGAGCTCAAGGCTTTCGAGGACAAGGCGCTGTCGGCCCAGGAACGTTCGCTGGCCCGGGAGAAGCTGCTTTACGAGCAGATCCTCGACGCGCTGCTGCCCGTGGTGCCGACCTTGCAGACCATCGCCCGCGCCGTCGCCCAGCTCGATCTGCTGGCCGGCTTTGCCGAATCGGCCCTCAAGCGCAACTGGTGCAAGCCGCAATTCGCTGCTGAAACGCAGCTGAACATCGTCAACGGCCGCCACCCGGTGGTGGAAAACGAGTTGGCGCAGAATGCCGAGACTTTCATCGCCAACGACTGCCTGCTCGCCGACAACCGGCGGCTGCTGTTGATCACCGGCCCAAACATGGGCGGTAAATCGACCTACATGCGGCAGGTGGCGCTAATCGCCCTGCTCGCCCACATCGGCAGCTACGTGCCGGCCGAATCCTGCGTACTCGGTCCGCTCGACCGCATTTTCACCCGCATCGGCGCGTCCGACGACCTCGCTTCCGGGCGTTCAACCTTCATGGTCGAAATGACGGAAGCGGCCGCCATCCTGCACCATGCCACGGCACAGAGCCTGGTGCTGATGGACGAAATCGGGCGTGGCACATCCACGTTTGACGGCATGGCGCTGGCCTTCGCCATCCTCCGCCACCTGATCGAAAAGAACCGCTGCCTGACGCTGTTCGCCACCCACTATTTCGAACTGACCCGACTGTCGCATGAGTATGCCGAGTTGGCCAATGTGCATCTCGGCGCCGTCGAACACAACGACCGTATTGTCTTCATGCACGCCGTCGAAGAAGGGCCAGCCAACCAGAGTTACGGCATCCAGGTCGCCGCGCTGGCCGGCATGCCGGCAGCCGTGGTGCGGGCGGCCCGCAAGCAGTTGCGCGAGTTTGAACAGCGCGCCGCCGTCGATCCGCTGCAGCCGGACCTCTTCGCCCAGGGCGAGCCGGAACCGGCCGCCGCCGAGCCGCATCCCGTCGTCGACCGCCTGACGGCGATCGACCCGGACAGCCTGACGCCACGCGAGGCGCTCGATGCCCTGTATGCACTGAAGGCGCTGCTCGGGTGATTGCCTGGCAGCCGTCGCGACCCCGCCGCATTGCCCGCCTGCTGGGCGGCTTGCTCCTGGCGGCCACCCTGCAGGGGGCCACGGCCGAAACCTGGCGTTTTGCACTGATCGGCGATACGCCGTATTCGGACTATGAACGGGCCGAGCTGCCGAAAATGCTGTCGGCCATCGCCGACCGGCATGTGGCGTTCATTGCCCATGTCGGCGATTTCAAATCGGGCGCCAGCCGATGCGACGATGCGCTGTTCGAGGATCGCTACACCTTGTTCCAGAACAGCCGCGTTCCGTTCATTCTCGTCCCGGGCGACAACGAGTGGACTGACTGCGACCGGCTGAGCAACGGGGCTTATGACCCGCTCGAACGTCTGGCCAAGCTGCGCCGCCTGTTCTGGGAGGACGCCTTCTCACTCGGCAAGACACAGCTGCCGCTCGAACGCCAGGCCGGAAACTATCCGGAGCATGCGCGCTTCCGCCTCGGTCCGGTGCTGTTCGTCACGCTGAACCTGCCGGGCGGCAACAACAACTGGGGACTGACCGGCGAACCCCGCCCGGAGTTCGTGGCCCGCAACCCGCTCGTCCTCGCCTGGATGCGCGACAGCTTCGAGATGGCGAGGCGCGAGAAACTGGCGGGGATTGTCCTGCTTTTCCAAGCCAACCCGGGCTTTACGCATTTTGCCCAAGGCCTGGCGCATCGCGGCTATCGCGACTTCCTGACCATCCTGCAGGAAGAAACCGAGCGCTTCCCCGGCCAGGTGGTGGCCGTCCACGGCGATACGCACATCAGCCGGATCGACCATCCTTTGCGCGATCGCCAGGGGCATACCCACGTCCGCTTCACCCGAGTCGAAACCCACGGTTACCCCCTGATGGGCTGGACGCTGGGCGTCATCGACACCGAGCGCCCCACGCTGTTCCGCTTCGAAACCTACCCCTGGCCAGACCGGAACCCGTAAAAAAACCTGCCGAAGCAGGTTTTTTCATGCGTGGCTGGAGCGAATGCGATCAGTGGCAGGTTTCGCCATCTTCGTCCGGATGATGGACATGGCCATGCTCGATCTCTTCCGCACTGGCCGGACGAACCGCCGTCACCGTGCAGGTGAAGACCAGCGCCATGCCGGCCAGCGGGTGATTGCCGTCGAGCACCACCTTGTCGTCGGCGATGTCGGTGACGCGGTAGATCACGAAATCATCTTCGCCGCCATCTTCCGGACCGCCTTCGAACTGCATGCCGACCTGCAGTTCCTTCGGGAAATCCTTGCGCGGCTCAACCTGGACCATACTGGCATCGTATTCACCGAAGGCCTCGTCCGGCTGCAGCTTGACCTGCACCGACTCGCCGATCTTCTTTCCCTGCAGGGCTTCCTCGATCTTCGGGAAAATGTCGTCATAGCCACCATGCAGGTAAACCAGCGGCTCGCGGCCTTCATCCACCACCTCGCCATCAGGATCGGTCACGTGGTAGTCGAGGGTAATAACGGTGTTCTTGGCGACCTGCATAATCATGGTGCTGTATTCCTAATCTGGGGATGAAGAAGCAGATCGGGGCCATCCGGCTCTGCCTGGTGGCCGGATTCTACCACTACGCGAAAAACCCGCCCTGCGCGCTCAGTGGAAATCCCGGCTCACCGTTTCCAGCCGGCCCAGCCAGGCAGATAGATCGACCAGACGCTTGGCGAGCAGATGGACGACCTGCCCTTCGACCTGTAGCTGCCCGAAAACACCGAGCAGGCTGGCGCCCAGCAGTTCGCGACGCTGTTTTTCGACAAGAGCGGGAGGAACGACAACATGGGTCAGGCCGGTTTCATCTTCCAACGTGACGAAGACGATGCCGGTGGCGGTGCCCGGCCGCTGGCGGCCGACGACGATGCCGGCGGCGCGGACCAGCGCCCGGTGGCCGGCCTGGGCAAGTTCCCCGGCCGGTACGAAGCGGCGCTGCTGCAACTGCGCCCGGAGCAGTGCCAGCGGGTGGCGGCGGAGCGTGAAACCGAGGTTGCGATAATCGGCAACGAGGTTTTCCCCTTCGCCGGGGGCTGGCAAGTCGAGCACCGGCTCGCTCGGCACGATGCCATCGAACAGATCCCCCTGGATAACAGCCGCCGTTGCCGCCCAGGCCGCCTGCCGCCGATGACCGGCCAGGCTGGCCAGCGCGTCGGCGGCGGCCAGACGGTCAAGATCGCGCCGGTTCAATCCGGCCCGGGCCGCCAGATCAGCCACGTTGGCAAACGGCCCGGCGGCCTGCCGTGCCCGGGCCATCCGTTCGGCAGCCGCCGGCGAAAAACCACTGATTTCGCGCAGGCCAAGGCGAACGGCCCCGCGGGCATCGACCTGGCTATCCCAGGTACTGGCATTGGCATCAACCGGCAGCACGCTGACCCCGTGGCGCCGGGCATCCTGGATCAGCATGGAGGGCGAATAGAAGCCCATCGGCTGACTGTTCAGCAAGGCACACAGGAAGATGGCGGGATGGTGCCGCTTGACCCAGGCCGAGGCATAGACAAGCAGCGCAAAGCTGGCGGCATGCGATTCGGGAAAGCCGTATTCGCCAAACCCCTGGATCTGCTGGACGATGCGCTCGGCAAACTCGGCGGGCAGGCCCTTGGCGGCCATGCCGGCGCGCAGCTTGTCCTGGTATTTTTGCAGGTTGCCCTTGCGCCGCCAGGCAGCCATCGCCCGGCGGAGCTGATCCGCCTCGCCCGGTGTAAAGTCGGCGGCGACAATGGCCAGCTGCATGACCTGCTCCTGGAAGATGGGCACGCCATAGGTGCGGGCCAGCACGGCATCGACGGCCGGCGAAATCTGCTCGATGCGCTCCCTGCCCTGCCGCCGCTTCAGGTAGGGATGCACCATGTCACCCTGGATCGGCCCCGGCCGGACGAGCGCCACCTCGACCACGAGATCGTAGTAACGCCGGGGCCGCAGACGGGGCAGCATGGCCATCTGCGCGCGCGACTCGACCTGGAAGACGCCCATGCTGTCCGCCCGGCACAGCATGGCGTACGTAGCCGGATCTTCGGCCGGAATATCCCGCAAACGCCATTCCCGGCCGCTGCGCCCGCTTAGCATCGCCAGCATGCGGCGCAGCGCCGAGAGCATGCCAAGGGCCAGCACATCGACCTTCATCAAGCCGACGGCGTCAAGGTCGTCCTTGTCCCACTGGATCACCGTGCGCTCCGGCATGGCGGTGTTCTCGACCGGGACCAGCCGGGCCAGCGGCCCGCGTGACATGACGAAGCCACCGACATGCTGGGTCAGGTGGCGTGGAAAGCCGCGCAGTTGCTCGGCCAGCCACAGCCATTTGGCGACGCGCGGCGAGGCGGGGTCGAGGCCCTGCTCGGCAAACCGGGCCGGCAGTTGTTCCCGCTTGTCCCACCAGGCTAGCGAGGCAGTCAGCGCGTCGATCCGGGCGGCATCGAAACCGAGCGCCCGCCCGGCATCGCGCAGGGCGCCCTTGGTCCGGTAGGTGATCAGGGCCGCAGCCAGGGCTGTGCGCTCGCGGCCATATTTGCGGTAGATGTAGGCGATGATCTCGTCGCGCCGCTCATGCTCGAAGTCGACGTCGATATCCGGCGGCTCGCCGCGCTCCTTGGAGATGAAACGCTCGAACAGCATGGCGGCGCGGCCGGGGTCGACTTCGGTGATGCCCAGCGCGAAACAGACCGTGGAATTGGCCGCCGAGCCGCGCCCCTGACACAGCACACCGATTTCGCGGGCATGACAGACGATGTCGTAGACCGTCAGGAAATAGGCTTCGTATTTCAGGTCGGCAATCAAGGCCAGCTCGTGTTCGATGCGTCGCCGGACATCGTCGGGAACGCCTTGCGGGTAGCGCTCGACCAGGCCGCGTTCGGTTTCGTGGCGCAGCCAGGAACTTGGCGTGTGCTCCGCCGGCACGATTTCTTCCGGATATTCGTAACGCAATTCATCGAGCGAAAAGCTGCATTGCTCGGCAATACGCAGCGTTTCGGCCAGCAACCCGGGCGGATAGAGCCGGGAAAGACGCAGTCGGCTGCGCAAATGGCGCTCGGCGTTGGGGAACAGCGCGTAGCCCGCCTCGAAGACTGTCGTTTTCAGGCGCAAGGCCGTCAGCACATCCTGCACCGGACGGCGTGCCCTGACGTGCATATGCACATCGCCACTTGCCACCAGCGGCAGGCCGCACGCCTGGCCGAGCGCCTGCAAATCGGCCAGCCGGGCAGCGTCATCCGGCCCGGCGTGCAGTTCGACGGCAATCCATAAACGCCCGGCAAAGCGCTCGGCCAGCCAGTGTCCCTGGGCTACCGAAGCCTGCTCGTCCGGCACCCAGAGCACCAGGCAGTCAGGCACGGCGCCATGGGGCGAAACGGCATTCAGGTCGTGCCGGTGCAGCGTGTACCGGCCCTTTTCCGCCCGGCGCCGGGCCAGCGTGATCAGCGCCGAGAGATTGCCGTAGCCTTCCCGGTTGCGGGCCAGGAAAACCAGTTTCAGGCCATCGACCGTTGTCATCTCGCTGCCGACCAGCAGTTTCAATCCGGCAGCCTTGGCTGCCTGATGCGCCCGCACGATGCCGGCCAGGGAGCATTCATCGGTCAGGGCCAGAGCGGCATAGCCCTGCGCCCGGGCCTGCTCGATCAGTTCATCCGGATGCGAGGCACCGCGCAGGAAGCTGAAATTGGACAGGCAATGCAACTCGGCATAGGCAGGCAGGGACATCGCAATGCACCCCTTTCAGGCAAACAGGCCATGCAGGAACCAGCCGCCGGCATCGCGGTAAATCCACGCCCACTGCCCATGCGGGTTGCGCGCCACAAAATAGTCGCGCCGCACATCGCCGGCAGCACCTTGCTCGCCTTCATCCCACCAGCCGCTTTCCAGGCGCTCGGGGCGGGAGAGCAGGCGGAGCGGGCCGTGCCAATACGGCCGGCCAGCCTGCTCGGACAAGGCTTGCGGCGCCGGCAGCAACCACAGCGGGCGCCCATGGCGGCCAGGTGCAGCCGGCCCGGTTGGCATTTTTGCACCGACCAAGACGACATCCTGCGCGCTGCTGGCGCATTCCGGACGATGATCGGCCACCGGCCGCAGGACCTGGACAGCCTGCTCGCCCAGCCGAGCCCGCAATCGCTCCAGGCAAACCAGCGCGCCGTCGCCTGCCGGTGCCTGGTCGAACAGGTGGGCGCTGTGGCCTAGGCTTTCCGTCACCTCGTCCGCCCGCAGACCGACGGCCTCGACCGGCGCCCGCAAGACCAGCCGGCCGAGATGTTCGCGCAGGAGACGCAGGAAACGCTCCTCCTCGCTGGCCGGTTCGGCAAAGCCCAGACTCAGGTCGCTGGCCTCGCCCTCATCGTGCGTCAGACGCAAAGTGCAGCGCCGCACGCGCAACTGCCGGGCGCTCAACCAGCCGGCCAGCGTGGCGAACAGGCGCTGCCCGGCGAACAGCAGGGCTTCGGCCTGTTCGACGCGACAAGGCAGTTCCAGGTTCAGGGCAAAACGTTCCGGAAAGGCAAAAGCCGGTTGCGGATCGGGAATCTCGCCCCAGGCCCGCGCCAGGTCGTCCACCGGCCCATTGCCGAGGCGGCGGCGCAGACCGGCGGCGGGCATGGCGCGCAAAGCCCCGAGTTGCCGCACACCGAAGGATTCCAGCCGGCCATGCACCTCGGTGGACCAAGCGGGTATCGTGCAGGGCAAGGCAGCGAGGGCGACATGCAGCGAAGCGGGGTCGGCGCACAGCGCCCCGCTCCCTTGCCGGGCCAGCCAGCGGGCGGCCAGCGCTGTCGGCGCCACGGCCCAGCCGGGGGCATAGCCCTGCTCGGCACAGCCGGCGGCAACCGCCGAAACGATGGCCTGAATGCCGCCAAACAGGCGCAGACAGCCACCGATTTCGAGCAGCAGTTCGTTGGGCGGTGCCAGGCTGAGCGTCGGGGTGAAGCGGCCGGCCCAGCAGGCCAGGCTCTCCAGTGCCTGCTGCTCGCGCCCCGGTTCGCGCTCGAAGATTGCCAGCCCGGGCAACAGGCCCAGCGCGGTCGACAACCGCTGGCCGGGGACGATACCGGCCGCCAGGGCCTCGGCATCGGCCACCCACACCCGGCCACGAACGACGACTGCGCTAGGCGACTGGCGTAGCGGCAAGGCCTCGATCGGCAACCAGGGAAAGTGCAGGGCCAGCCACAACACGGTTTTCTCTCCCGGGACGGGGAATGGATGCGAAGAACGGCAAATGCACCGTTCGGGATGGTGGCCGACCGCGTCGCTTGAGAACGCGAACCGAGAGCCTGCTGTCATCGGCACTCAGCGCCAGCCGCAAGGGGGCCGGCGACGGGCTGCCAGCCATGCGAACCGGACGCCACAAGCAGGTCAGACCCGGGCGGCCTTCGGCAGCCACCTGCAGGCGGCGCAAGGCCTTGGCATCGACCCCCTCGCCGGGCCAGGCCAAGACGCCGGAAAACCCGCCGCAGGCGATCAATTGCTCAATGCTCCAGGCCACGTCCTGCCCGCCACGGACAATGACCAGACGTTCCAGCGCCACACCGGCTGCCATCCAGGCCGGTACGTACGGCACCCAGGGGGGGGCCACCAGGGCCAGCCAGCCACCCTCACCCGACAAACGCCCGAGCGCCGGCAACAACAGGCTCATTTCGCCGATGCTGCTGCGGTCGACCAGCAACTCGGTCAGGCAGCCGCGCGGCCACCCGCCACCGGGCAATTCGGCATCCAGTTCGGCATGGCCGCTGGGGATGCAGTCCTCCGGCAGGGCGGCCAGCGTATCGCCGCGCCAGACATCGCCTCTGGCCAGCACATCCGCCAAAGCGACCGGCAACGGCAAGGCGCTCATGACAGCTTGGAACCGGCTCCGCGGATCAGCCCGACGGCGACGCCCTCGATGGCGAACTCGACCTCGCCGGGCCGGACGATGATCGGCTCGAAATCGGGGTTCTCGGCAATCAGCTCGATGTATCCCGCCTTGCGCTGCAGGCGCTTGACGGTGACCTCGTCATCGAGCCGGGCAACGATGATTTCGCCATCGCGTGCCTGATTGGTCTTGTGCACGGCGAGCAGGTCGCCGTCGTAAATGCCGACGTCGATCATCGACACGCCGCGCACCTTGAGCAGGAAGTCGGCGCGCGGATGAAACATGCCGGCATCGAAGGCATAACGGGCCTGGATATTTTCGACGGCCAGAATGGGCGAGCCGGCTGCGACGCTGCCAATCAGCGGCAGGCCGAGCTGTTCGACCAGACGAATGCCGCGGGCCGAACCCGGCTCCAGGTTGATGGCACCTTTTTTGGCGAGCGCCTTCAGATGATCCTCGGCTGCATTGGGCGAGGCAAAACCGAAGGCGCTGGCGATTTCCGCCCGGGTGGGCGGCGCGCCGAGCACCTCAACGGTGTTTTTGATGAAATCGAGAATTTCCTGCTGCCGGGGCGTGAGTTTCATGGCCTGACTCCGCTAAAAACCATTGACTGTATTTTTGTACAGTAATCGTTTTTTGGCAAGGGTCACATCGGCTACACTTCGCCCTCCCTTCCTGGATAGCGCCACATGAAACTGCAGCACCTCGCCATCGGCGACCGTTTCGAATACAACGGCAAGGTTTTCGTCAAAACCGGCCCGCTGACCGCCTCCTCCGATGAGGGCGGCCAGCAGATCATTCCCCGCTATGCCGTGCTCAAGCCGCTCGACCCGCCGCCTGTGGCGGAAAAGCCCGGCCTGCGCCGCAGGCTGGATGAAAAAACGGTACGCGCCGCTTTCGACGATTTCTACCAAGTATGCCGCACGCTGGTCGACGACAGCGCCCTGCCCGCTCTGGTCGAGGCGCGCGACCGCTTCATCGAGCGCATCAGGTAATCAGGCAGCCGCCGGCGCCACCCGAACCACCGGCGCCTCACGGATCGGCAGATTGATGAGCGCGGCAACGGCCGCCAGCGCCATGTCGGCGTACCACATCCAGCTGAAATCGCCGAACCGGGTAATCGCCAACCCGCCGAGCCAGGCGCCGAGGAAACCGCCGATCTGGTGCGACAGCAGGGTCAGGCCGAACAAGGTCGCCAGATAGCGGATGCCGAACAGCTTGCCGACGATGGCCGCAGTCGGCGGCACGGTCGCCAGCCAGGTAAAGCCAAGACCGGCGGCGAAGACGTAATACGTCCATTCGGTACGCGGCATCATCAGGTACCAGGCGACCAGCAGCGCCCGTGAGCCATACATCGCCGCCAGCACGTACTTGCTGCGGTACTTGGCAACGCAGGAGCCCGCATACAGGCTGCCGAAGATGTTGGTCAGGCCGATGATGGCCAGCGACCAGCTAGCCACCGAGGGCGGCAGGCCGCACAGGTTGACCTCGCCCGGCAGGTGCGTGACCAGAAAGGCAATGTGAAAACCGCAGGTAAAGAAGCCGGCGTGCAGCAGCAGATAACTGCGATCCTGCATCGCCGAACCGATCGCCCTGAGTACACCGCCTTCATCGTGATCCTGAAGGTGCGTGGCATGTGTCGATTGCGTCAGCTTGCCGACCAGGGGTAGCGCCAGCAGCGCGGTTGCCGCCATCGCCCACATCGAACCGACCCAGCCCAGGCTCTGGATCAGCTTCTGCAGGATCGGCGCAAACACGAACTGGCCGAAGGAACCGCCGGCATTGATCAGCCCCGAAGCCGCACCACGCGCCTCGACCGGCAGGCGCTGTGCCGCAGCCCCGAGCAGCACCGAAAAACTGCTGGCGCCCGAGCCCATGGCGCAGAACAGGCCAAGCGAGACGGCCAGCCCAAAACCGGAACCCATGTAGGGAGTCAGCGCGCAGCCGGCAGCGAGCAGCACGATGCCAGCAATCAGCACGATACGCGGCCCGTGGCGGTCGGCGACGGCGCCGGCCAGCGGCTGGATGGCGCCCCACGTGAACTGGCCGATGGCCAGCGCGAAGCTGATGGTGGCGATGCCGAGCCCCGTCGTGTCGTTGAGTGGCGCGACGAACAGACCCTGCGACTGGCGGATGCCCATCGAGATCATCATGATCCCGGCGGCAGCCAGGGCGGTCATCAGGATGTCGGGGCGATTCAATGCGCGGAACATGGGATTATGCCTTGAGAGAAGTCGTCTGCACTATAGTCGCCCAATAAGGCACGAAAAAGTCCATAATCCGCACCATCTCGTCAATGGATAATTGACAAATGCACTGGCTCAATTCCTGGGAAAGCTTCGTCAAGGTCGTCGAAACCGGCAGCATGGCCGAAGCGGCACGCCGCCTGGATTGCACACGGGCCCAGATCAGCAAGCAGATTGCCGATCTCGAACGGCAATTCGGCACCCGCCTGTTCGAACGCTCGACGCGCAAGCTGGCGCTGACACCGTCCGGCGAAGTGTTTCACCAGCACGCCCTGCGTGCCCTCGACGCCGTCGCCAGCACCGAAATCGCCGTGCGCAACCTGGGCGACACGCCCAGCGGCCTGCTCCGCGTCAGCGCCTCCCTCACCTTCGGCCGGCTGTACATCGCCCCGCTGCTGCCCCGCCTCACCGCGCAATATCCGGAACTGGAATGTGAACTGATCCTGACCGACCAACTGGTCGACCTGGTCGACGACAATATCGACCTCGCTCTGCGCCACACCAAGGCGCCCCCCGACGAAGCCGTCGCCAGGCGCCTGGTCACGTTGAACCGTGTCCTCTGTGCCACGCCGGACTACCTCGCGGCACACGGCACGCCGACACAGCCGAACGATCTGGTCAGGCACCCCTGCTTTGGCTACCTGCAGGCGGCGACCAGCAACACCCTCGACCTCCTCGGCCAAGGCGGCGAGCAGATCAGCGTGCCGATCGCCAGCCGCTTCCGCTTCAACAGCCTGGACTGCATCCTGGACGCCGTTCTCGCCGGCCACGGCCTGGCCATCCTGCCGACTTATCTGGCCGGTCCGGAAATCCAGCGCGGCCGCCTGCAAACCGTGCTCGACCACTACGAACCCCTGACCGGTTTCGGCCGGCAACTCTACGCCTGCTATACGCCGAGCCGGGTCCGCCTGCCCAAGGTTCGGGTCTTTCTCGACGCGCTGGAGCGCCTCTTCAATCCGCAACCGCCCTGGGAACGCTTCAGGTCGGCAGCGCGAAGCCCTTGAGCTTGCGGTACATGTCCACTGCGTAGGAATCGGTCATCCCGGCGACGAAATCGGCTACCTGCAACAGGCGGACATAAGGATCGGGGTCCGGCTCCCCGGCATGGCCGAGGAATTGTGCCGGCAACAGTTTCATCAGCATCCGCTCGCGGGTGGTGAAGCGGACGCCCGCCACCCCGGCCTTCGCCTCGACAGCCTGGGTGAACAAGCCGAGCAAGGCCCCCAGCACCTCGAAGCCGGCCGTCTCGATCTCCAGCGCCGGGCGCGCCGTGTAGATTGTTTCCTTGGCCACCTGCAATACCGCCTGCAAGGGTATGCCGACCGGCGACTGTTCCAGCAACTCGTCGTCGAAGGCTCCGCTCAGGATGGCCTCCTCGTTTTCCAGAAAAACGGCTGCCGCGCCTTCCAGCAACCGGCCGATCGCCTTGGCCCGCAGGTACTCCAGGCGCTCCTTGGGGTCGTGCAGGCGAGCCAGGCGGCCACCGCTGACGGTATTGCCGGCCAGATCGCCGAGCAGGCATTCGGCATCCCGGTACGGCACGAAGCCGAGCCGCGCCGCATCTTCCAGGTCGACGATGAGGTAGCAGGTGTCATCAGCCACCTCGACCAGGAAAGCCAGTGGATGACGCCGCCATGCCGTGCCGGGCAAACGTTCGACCAGGCCGGTGGCGCGGGCGACACGGGCAAAGTTCTCGGCATCCTGCTGGAAGAAGCCGAATTTCTTGCCGCTCTTGCCGCCGAGTTCGCCATCGACATGCGATGGACGCGGATATTTGGTGAACGTAGCCAAGACTGCGCAGGTCAGTTGCAGTCCACCAGGGTTGGCCGGGCTCTGCAAACGGCTGACGATACGAAAACCCTGCGCATTGCCCTCGTAACGCTCGAAATCGGCCCGCTGCGCCGGGGTGAAGGCATGGCGCTCGAACAGGCCGGAATTGCGGAACCACTCGCGGATCGCATCCTCGCCGGCATGGCCGAAGGGCGGATTGCCGATGTCGTGCGCCAGACAGGCCGCGGCGACGATGGCGCCGAAATCGCCCGACTCGACATCCTTCAAGCCATGCCGGGCGATGATCTCGCGGCCGACGACCGCCCCCAGCGAACGGCCGACGCAGCTTGCCTCCAGGCTGTGCGTCAGGCGGGTGCGCACGTAGTCGCTCTTGGAAAGCGGGAAAACCTGCGTCTTGTCTTTCAGGCGGCGAAAAGCCGAGGTGAAGACGATGCGGTCGTAGTCCTGCTGGAAGGCCGTCCGTTCGGCCGAGTCCGGTGCCTTGCCGGCGCCCAGCCGCTCGTTGGAAAGCAGCTTCTCCCAGATTTTGCGTTTGCCCATGCGCTGTGGTTTCGTGGATGCGATGGGCTGCGAGTTTACTCTGCTTCGAGGGCGGCCCGAATATGATCCGGCACCGGCACCGACTTGCCATTCTGCGTATTCATCCAGACCACCTTGGCGGCGCCTTCGGCATAGATCCTGTCATCCCCCTCGATGCGCATTTCGACATAGGTCTGGAAACTGGAACGACCGATTGCACCCACATACGTCCGCACCTCGACCATGCCCGGATAGGTCATCGGCACCAGAAAAGTGCAGCTGGCATTGATGATCACCGGCCCGTCGCCCCCCGGCCGGACGACGACCTGCATGTCCTCGATCCACTCGACCCGGGCCTGCTCCATGTAGCGGAAGTAAACGGTATTGTTGACGTGGCCGTAGGCATCCATGTCGCCCCAGCGAATCGGCATCTTGGTGACATGGATCAGTTTTCTGCGATGTTCCATAAACAGTCGTTTGAAAAGATATTGATTAAACAGTAACCATACTGTACCGTATTGAAAATAAGCCCACAATAAATTCAAGGAGACATCAATGGAACGCGAAGCCATGGAATTCGACGTCGTCATCGTTGGCGGCGGCCCGGCCGGTCTGGCCTCGGCGATTCGGCTCAAGCAACTGGCCCGTGAAAAAGGCGCGGACCTCTCCGTCTGCCTGATCGAGAAAGGCGCCGAAATCGGCGCCCACATCCTGTCTGGCGCCGTCATGGATCCGCGCGCCCTGACCGAACTTCTGCCCAACTGGCAGGCAGATGGCGCACCGCTCAACGCCCCGGTTTCCGAAGACCGTTTCTTCATCCTGTCCGAAACCGGCGCCACCCGGGTGCCGAACAGCCTGCTTCCCGGCTGTTTCCACAACGAAGGCAACTACGTCATCTCGCTGGGCAATGTCTGCCGCTGGCTCGGCGAGCAGGCCGAGGCACTGGGTGTCGAAATCTACCCGGGTTTTGCCGGCGCGGAAGTACTCTACGACGAGAACGGCGCCGTCAAGGGGATCGCCACCGGCGACATGGGGCGCCTGCGCGACGGCTCGGAAGGCCCAAATTTCCAGCCGGGCATGGAACTGCACGGCAAATACACCTTCTTCGCCGAAGGTTGCCGTGGGCACCTCGGCAAACAGCTGATCGAAAAATTTTCCCTTGACCGGGATGCCGACCCGCAAACCTACGGCATCGGCCTCAAGGAACTCTGGGAAATCGAGCCCGACAAGCACCAGCTTGGCCTGGTCATACATAGCGGCGGTTGGCCGATGCAGCCGGACACGTATGGCGGCGGCTTTCTCTACCATCTCGAAAACAACCAGATCGCCATCGGCTTCGTCGTCGGACTCGGCTACGAAAACCCGCACCTGTCACCCTATGAGGAATTTCAGCGTTTCAAGACACATCCGGAAATCCGCAAGTTCCTCGAAGGCGGCAAGCGCATCGCCTACGGTGCCCGGGCGCTGGTGGCCGGCGGCCTGCAATCGCTGCCCAAGCTGACCGTCCCGGGTGCCGTGCTGATCGGCGACGATGCCGGTTTCCTGAATGCCGCCCGGATCAAAGGCTCGCATTGCGCCATCAAGACCGGCGCCCTGGCTGCCGAAGCCTGCTTCGATGCCCTGCAGGCCGCACGCCAGCGTGACGAGCTGACCACCTATCCGGAAGCTTTCAAAAACAGCTGGTTATACGAGGAACTTCACAAAGCACGCAACTTCAAGCCATGGCTGGCCAAGGGGCTGAAATTCGGTTCCCTGATGTTCGGCATCGACCAGATCGTCTTCCGCGGCAAGGCGCCGTGGACCCTGCATCACAAGGTGGCCGACCATGCCAAGTTGAAGCCGGCCTCCGAGTGCCCGAAGATCGACTATCCGAAACCGGATGGTGTCATCACCTTTGACCGCCTCTCGTCCGTCTTCCTGTCCAACACCAATCACGAGGAAGAACAGCCCTGCCACCTGCAACTCAAGGATGCTGCAGTGCCGATCACGGTCAACCTGGCCCGATACGATGCGCCGGAAACCCGCTTCTGCCCGGCCGGCGTTTATGAAATCCTCGGACGCGAAGACGGCCAGCCCCGCCTGCAGATCAACGCACAGAACTGTGTCCATTGTAAAACCTGCGACATCAAGGATCCGACCCAGAACATCAACTGGGTCGTGCCACAGGGTGGCGAAGGACCGACCTACCCCAATATGTAAGCAGCCGGCCGGAAACCGTGTTCGCTTGCCGCGAAACGCGGTTTCCCGGTTTATAATCCCGAGGCTTAACCCCTAAGGGAGAACAACGAATGGGCTTTCTCGCCGACAAGAAGATTCTGATCACCGGTCTGCTTTCCAAGCATTCCATCGCCTACGGCATTGCCAAGGCCTGCCACCGCGAAGGCGCGCAACTGGCATTCACCTACCAGAACGAGCGCTTCGAAGACCGCATCAAGAAATTCGCTGCCGAATTCGGCAGTGACATCACCATTCCGGTCGATGTCAGCAGCGACGAGCAAATCGACAATCTGTTCGTCGAACTCGGTAAGCGCTGGGACGGCCTCGACGGCCTCGTTCACTCCATCGCTTATGCGCCGACCGAAGCCATCGAAGGTGACTTCCTGAACGGCATTTCGCGCGAAGCCTTCCGTATTGCCCACGACATTTCGTCGTACAGCTATGCCGCTCTGGCCAAGGGGGCGCGCCCGATGATGCAGGGCCGTAACGGCTCGCTGCTCGCCCTCTCCTACCTGGGCGCCGAGCGCACGATGCCGAACTACAACACCATGGGTCTGGCCAAGGCGAGCCTGGAGTCCGCCACCCGCTACCTGGCCTTCTGCCTCGGCCCCGAAGGCATCCGCGCCAATGCCATTTCGGCCGGCCCGATCAAGACCCTCGCCGCTTCCGGCATCGGCAACTTTGGCAAGCTGCTCGCCTACAACGCGCACAACGCCCCGCTGCGCCGCAACGTGACCATTGAGGAAGTCGGCAATGCTGCCGCCTTCATGCTTTCCGACCTGGCCAGCGGCATCACCGGTGAAATCCTGTACGTCGACGGCGGCATGAACACCACGGCGCTGGGCAACGCCGATCCGCTGCCGGCCTGAGCATTGCCTCCCTCCCCAAAAAAACGCCGATCAACCGATCGGCGTTTTTGCTTTGACAGCCCCGCTTCCCGTCAGCCGTCCAGCTCCCTGACCAACCGCAACACTTCGGCGGCATGCCCCTTGTAATTGACGTTATAGAGGGCGTGACGAATGATTCCCGTGCGATCGATCACAAAGGTCGAGCGGCAGACGCCGAATTTTCTGTGGCCATCGACCTCCTTGGCCTGCCAGACGCCATACTGCTTGCAGACCGTTCCTTCGGTATCGGAGAGCAATTCGATTCCAATCCCTTCCTTGTCACGGAACTCCGCATGCTTCAGGCAATCGTCCCGGCTGATGCCGAGCAGGACGCAATCATGGCGGAGAAAATCGTCCTCGTGATCCGAAAAATCGGTAACTTCCTTGGTACAGCAGGGCGTTCCATCCTTTGGGTAGAAGAAAAGGACAACGTGTTTACCCTGGAAGCGAGCCAGATCGACGGTCTCCATGTCAGCATCCGGCAATGAAAAAACGGGGGCCTTTTCGCCAGCCTTGAGCAGCATTTGGTTCTCCTTCAACGCTCTCGCGGGGGGACTGCTGAGAACGATTCTAACGAAGGCAAATGCCCGTGACTACGGAGTTTGGCGGCGTGCCGCGAATTATTTTCCGGGAACTTTTTCCGGAATCTGGACGAAGGTTTCGTCCTGCCGGATCATGCCCAGTTCGAAACGGGCACGCTCCTCGATGGCTTCATAGCCTTGTTTCAGGTCGCGGACTTCGGCATCAAGGCCCGCGTTCCTGATTTCCAGTTTCCTGGTCACTTCCTTTTGCGCCTGCAACTGACGGTCGTACTCCCAAACCTTCAACCCCCCCCCCTTACCCACCCAAAGCGGATACTGGAGGAGCGCGATGGCTACGAGAAGACCGACCGTCAGCCAGCGCATGCGCGATCAACGCAGGTTGTAGAAGGTTTCGCGGCCCGGGTAGGAAGCGGTATCGCCCAGGTCTTCCTCGATGCGGATCAGCTGGTTGTACTTGGCGATCCGGTCGGAGCGCGACAGCGAGCCGGTCTTGATCTGGCCGGCGTTGAGGCCGACGGCGATATCCGCGATGGTGCTGTCCTCGGTTTCACCGGAGCGGTGCGAGATCACCGCGGTGTAGCCGGCGCGCTTGGCCATTTCGACAGCCGCGAAGGTTTCGGACAGGGTACCGATCTGATTGATCTTGATCAGGATGGAGTTGGCAATGCCCTTTTTGATGCCTTCCTTGAAGATCTTGGTATTGGTGACGAAGATGTCGTCGCCAACGATCTGCACCTTATTGCCGAGGCGGTCGGTGAGCAGTTTCCAGCCCTCCCAGTCGGCTTCCGACATGCCGTCCTCGATGGAGACGATGGGGAACTGGTCGGCCAGGTTGGCCAGGTAATCGACGAACTGGGCCGAGGTCAGTTGCAGTCCTTCGCCGGACAGATGGTATTTGCCATCCTTGTAGAACTCGGAGGCGGCGCAGTCGAGGGCCAGCAGGACATCCTGACCGGGCACATAGCCGGCCGTCTCGATCGCTTGCATGATGATCTGCAGGGCTTCGGCGTGGCTGCCCAGGTTCGGGGCAAAACCGCCTTCGTCGCCCACCGCGGTCGAATGGCCCTTCTTGTCGAGCAATTTCTTCAATGCATGGAAGACCTCGGCACCACAACGCAGGGCTTCGCGGAACGTGGCAGCACCCACCGGCATGATCATGAATTCCTGAATATCCAGGCTGTTGTTGGCGTGCTCGCCGCCGTTGATGATATTCATCATCGGCACCGGCATCTGCATCGGACCCATGCCACCGAAATAACGGTAGAGCGGCAAGCCGGACTCCTCTGCAGCAGCCTTGGCGACTGCCATGGAAACCGCCAGGATGGCATTGGCACCGAGGCGCGACTTGTTGTCGGTACCGTCGAGGTCGATCATGGTCTGATCGATGAAGGCCTGTTCCTGGGCATCGAGGCCGATGATCGCTTCGGATATCTCGGTGTTGATGTTCTCGACAGCCTGCATGACACCCTTGCCGAGGTAACGGCCGGCATCGCCATCGCGCAGTTCGATGGCTTCACGGGTGCCGGTCGAGGCACCGGACGGCACGGCGGCACGCCCCATGACACCGGATTCGAGCAGAACGTCGGCTTCAACGGTGGGATTGCCACGGGAGTCAAGAATCTCGCGGGCGACAACATCAACGATAGAACTCATATTTCTTCCTTATTATCAGAAGGTTGAACTAACTACTTAAACTAAATTATCAAAACCGGCCACAACCAGCATGTTCATTTCTGCTGCATTCAGGCGCGCCTGTCGCGCTGCCTGATAGGCCGCCGAATGGTAAAAACGCTTGGCCTGATCAACCGAGTCGAATTCGACGATTACCAGCCGTGGCACGTTAACCCACTTCCCTTCGAGGATTTCTGCCGCGCCGCCGCGCACCAGATAACGCCCGCCATATTCGGCAATGGCTGCCTGCGCCAGCGCCTTGTAGGTTTCATAGGCTGCCGCATCGCCCACCTTGGCCTCGGCAATCAGGTAGCCCTTCGGGGTCATTTCAGTTCCTCGAAACCCGCTGCCTTGACTACTTTATCGAGGGCCACCAGGGTGGCCAGCAGGCTTTCCATGCGGTCGAGCGGCCAGCTGTTGGGACCATCCGACCAGGCCTTTTCCGGACAAGGATGGGTTTCCATGAACAGGCCGGAAATGCCGACTGCCACGGCCGCCCGCGCCAGCACCGGCACGAACTCGCGCTGACCGCCCGAGGAAGTCCCCTGCCCGCCCGGCAACTGCACCGAATGGGTGGCATCAAAAACGACCGGGCAGCCGGTTTCGCGCATGATTGCCAGGCTGCGCATGTCGGAGACCAGGTTGTTGTAGCCGAACGAGGCACCGCGCTCACACACCAGGATGTTGTCGGCGCCACCGTTCACTTCGCGGGCCTTGGCGACAACGTTCTTCATGTCGCCCGGCGCCAGGAACTGGCCTTTCTTGATATTGACCGGCTTGCCGCAGGAAGCGACCGCATGGATGAAATCGGTTTGCCGGCACAGGAAGGCTGGCGTCTGCAACACATCGACAACAGCCGCCACCGGGGGAATCTGGTTGATTTCATGCACGTCGGTCAGTACCGGCACGCCGATCTGGCGTTTCACTTCACTGAATATCCGCAGGCCTTCCTCCAGCCCCAGGCCGCGCACCGAGGTGCCGGAACTGCGGTTGGCCTTGTCGTACGAAGCCTTGAAGATGTAATGAATCCCCAGACGGGCGCAGACTTCCTTCAGGTAGCCTGCCACATCCAGGCACAACTGCTCGGATTCAGCCGTGCAAGGGCCGGCGATCAGGAAAAAAGGCTGGTCAAGACCAGCCTCGAAACCACAGAGTTTCATGATTTCTTGCCCTGTTTATGGGCCAGCGCAGCTTTCACATACGACGTGAACAGCGGATGCCCCTGACGCGGATTCGAGGTGAATTCGGGGTGGAACTGGCAGGCCACGAACCACGGATGGACATCCTGCGGCAGCTCGATCATTTCACAGAGGTCGGTACCGGGTGCCCGGCCGGAGACAACCAGGCCCTTTTCTTCCAGTTGGGCCAACAGCGTATTGTTCACTTCGTAGCGATGACGGTGACGCTCCGTGATCTCGGCGGCGCCGTAGATTTCGCGGGCCTTGCTGCCTTCCTTGAGCAGGCAGACCTGGGCGCCGAGGCGCATGGTGCCGCCAATATCCGAATCCTCGCTGCGTTTCTCGACCTTGCCGGAGGCATCGAGCCACTCGGTGATCAGGCCGATGACCGGATACGGCGTATCGGCCACGAACTCGGTCGAGTGGGCATCCTTCATGCCCGCCACGTCGCGGGCGAATTCGACGACGGCCATCTGCATGCCAAGACAGATGCCAAGGTAAGGCACCTTGTTTTCCCGCGCATAGCGGATGGCTTCGATCTTGCCTTCGGTGCCCCGCCGGCCGAAGCCGCCCGGCACCAGAATGGCGTCCATGCCCTTCAGGATATCGACGCCGTCCTTCTCGATCATTTCCGAGTCGATGTATTCGATATCGACCTGACTGCGGGTATGAATGCCGGCGTGCCGGATCGCCTCGATCAGCGACTTGTAGGATTCGGTCAGATCGACGTACTTGCCGACGAAGGCGATCTTGACCTGATGCAACGGATGCTCCAGGGCGACAATCAGGTTTTCCCAGACGGTCAGGTCGGCCGCCTTGGCCAGGATGTTCAGTTTGTGACAGACGATCTCGTCGAGCATCTGCTCGTGCAACATGCCCGGAATCTTGTAGATCGAATCGGCATCGAGGCACTCGATGACGGCTTCCGGCATCACGTTGCAGAACAGCGCGATCTTGCGACGTTCCTCAACCGGGATGGAACGGTCGGCACGGCAGAGCAGGATGTCCGGCTGGATGCCGATTTCGCGCAACTCCTTCACAGAGTGCTGGGTCGGCTTGGTCTTCAGTTCGCCGGCGGTCGGGATGTAGGGCAGCAACGTCAGGTGCATGTAGCAGACGTTGTTGCGGCCTTCCTCGATACCCATCTGGCGGATGGCTTCCAGGAAGGGCAGCGACTCGATGTCGCCGACCGTGCCGCCGACTTCAACGATGGCCACGTCGGCGCCTTCCGCGCCGGCCTTGACCTTGGCCTTGATCTCGTCGGTAATGTGCGGAATGACCTGCACCGTCTTGCCCAGGTACTCGCCACGGCGCTCCTTCTTGAGCACGGTATCGTACACTTGGCCGGTCGTGAAATTGTTGCGCCGGGTCATCTTGGCGCTGGTGAAACGCTCGTAGTGACCAAGGTCGAGATCGGTCTCGGCGCCGTCCTCCGTGACGAACACTTCGCCATGCTGGAAGGGGCTCATCGTGCCGGGATCGACGTTGATGTAGGGATCGAGCTTGAGGTGGGTGACTTTGATGCCGCGGGATTCCAGAATGGCCCCCAGCGACGCGGCGGCGATGCCTTTGCCCAGGGAGGACACGACACCACCCGTAACGAAAACGTATTTGGTCATGGAAAGACTAGCTGCGGGAAAGCAGAATGATAGCCGATAAGGGCGGGAATCCCCAAATTCGTCGACGCCCCCGGCCATTCCGGTCACCGGTTTTCGCAAGCCGGAAATTACCGGAGCATTTGCTAGAATCCGCCCTCCCTTCATTGCCGGCCGCCATCGTGAAGCGCGTTCTCGTCGTCGATTATTCGCAATCCGGGCAGCTCTCCGGAATTGCCACCCAGTTGATTGCGCCATTGTGCGAGGGCGGCCATGCCGTGCATCGGGAAACCCTGGTTCCGGCCGAGGCTTTTCCCTTTCCCTGGCCCATTATCGACTTTGTCGACGCGATGCCGGAATGCGTGCAACTCGATGCGCCACCGCTCAAGCCGCTATCGATTGCCGCCGATAGCGATTTCGATTTGGTGATCCTGTGCTATCAGGTCTGGTTTCTTTCCCCGGCCCTGCCCATGACCGCCTTCCTGCACAGCACGGACGGCAAGGCCCTGATCCGCGGCAAGCCAGTCATCACGCTGGTCGCCTGCCGCAACATGTGGCTGTCGGCCCAGGATACGATGCGCCGGCTGATTGCGGCAGCAGGCGGCAGGTTGTGCGATCACATCGCCCTGACCGATCGCGGTCATCCGCTCGCCACCTTCATTACCACCCCGCGCTGGGTACTGACTGGCAAGCGCGACCGCTTTCTTGGCCTGCCACCAGCCGGCGTGGCCCCCGAGGAAATTCGTGCCGCCCGTCGTTTTGGCGAAGCACTGGCCGACGCACTGGCGCGGGACGATGAGACGACCGGCCGGCCGATGCTCACCGGTCTGCGCGCCGTCAACGTCAATCCGCGCCTGGCGCTCAGCGAACGGGCCGGTCGGCGTGCCTTCGGAATCTGGTCACGCCTGATCCGGGCTTTCGGCAAGCGTGGCAGCTGGCAGCGGCGCCCCGTCCTGCTGGTGTTTTCGCTCTACCTGATCGTGATGGTATTAACGGTGGTTCCCACCAGCCTGTTGTTACAATGGCTTTTTTACCCGCTGCTGAAATCGCGACTGGAGGGGTTGCGTGCTCGGCTGGAACTTCCAAGCGGGTCACAGGCATTCAATTTAGAAAAACATGACCAGTCGCGGTAGTGCCTACATCACCGGCACCTCTTCTTTCCTGCCCAATGCGCCGGTCGCCAACGACGATATCGAAAACGTGCTTGGCATGATTGCCGGCAAACCGTCGCGGGCCCGGCGCATCGTGTTGCGCAACAACGGCATTCGCAGCCGTCATTACGCCATTGATCCGGCGACGGGGGCCTTCACTCACTCCAATGCCCAGCTGGCGGCGGCAGCCCTGCGCGGCCTCGATCTGTCGAACGTCGAGGTTCTGGCCTGCGGCACCTCGTGTGCCGACCAGTTGATGCCAAGCCACGCCGTCATGGTTCATGGCGAACTGGGGATTCCGCCTTGCGAAGTGATTTCGACCGCCGGCATCTGCGCCGCCGGCATGGGCGCGCTGAAATACGCCTACCTGTCGGTCCTGGCCGGGCAGGCGAAAAAGGCGCTGGCCAGCGGCTCGGAACGTGCATCGGGCGGCCTGCTCGCCCGTCTGTATGAACCCGAATCGGCGCACCGCGTCGCCGCACTGGAAGACAACCCGGAAATCGCCTTCGAGAAGGACTTCCTGCGCTGGATGCTGTCCGATGGCGCCGGCGCGTTTCTGGTCGAAAACCGGCCACGGCCGGTCGGCCTGTCGTTGCGCATCGACTGGATCGACCTCCAGTCCCAGGCCGACAGCATGCCGGTCTGCATGTATGCCGGCGGCGACAAGGAGGCCGATGGCCGTTTCCGCGGCTGGCAGGAATTTGCCGCCGGCGAGTGGGCGGCGCGCTCGATCTTCTGTGTCCAACAGGATGTCCGCCTGCTCAATGAAGCCATCGTCGAGCAGACTTTCGGCAAGTCGCTGGCCACCGCCCGGGTGCGCCACCAACTGCAGGCCGCAGCGGTCGACTGGTTCCTGCCGCACATGTCTTCCGAGTATTTCCGCCAGCCGCTGGCCGACTACATGGCGGCAAACGATTTTGCGATTGCCCGGGAAAAGTGGTTCACCAACCTGCAAACCAAGGGCAACACCGGTTCGGCCTCGATCTTCATCATCCTCGATGAATTGTTCCACAGCGGTCGCCTGCAGGCTGGCGAACGCCTGCTCTGCTTCGTGCCGGAGAGCGGTCGCTTTACCGGCTCGCTGATGCACCTGACGGTCGTCGATCATGCTGGATAGCGAGGTGCCGCAAGAGGGCAACAGCACGCTGGGCGGCCATCGCAAGGCGATGTATGCCCGGGGGGCAGATGGCAAGCTGCATATCGTCCAGTCGGCCGGCTGGGAAGTCGAGGAAATCGTCACCCGGCAGGCGGTCGATGATCTGTTGCGGCTGACCGAAAACGCCCGCCAGCGCGTGCTGGCCGGCCAGACCTCACCTCTCGAATACCACATGTACCGGGTGCGCATGGACGTTCCCTTGCTCTCGCAGGCCAGCGGTATCTGGCAGTGGCGTATCCGCCGGCATTTCCGGCCTGCCGTCTTCGCCGGCCTGTCTGCTTCCCTGCTCACCACTTACGCCGACGCCATGGGCATCACGGTCGACCAGCTAAAGAAGGTGGACTGATGGATTTCCAGCACCGCCAGGCCTCGCACTGCGAAAGCGGGTGTATGTCCAACCTGCTGCGCCATCATGGCCTGCCGCTTTCCGAGCCGATGGCTTTCGGCCTCTCGTCGGCCCTTTCCTTCGCCTACCTGCCGATCATCAAGATCAACGGCCTGCCGCTGATCGCCTACCGGATGCCGCCCAAGGCCATCATCCAGGGCCTGCAGAAGCCGCTCGGCCTGAAGATGCGCTTCGAAACCTTCCGCAATCCGGCTGCCGGCGTCGCCCGGCTGAACGAATTGCTCGCCCAAGGCCAGGTGGTCGGCCTGCAGACCTCGGTGTTCTGGCTGCCCTACCTGCCGGAAGACCTGCGCTTTCATTTCAACGCCCACAACGTGCTGGCCTTCGGGCGCGCCCCGGCGAGCGGCGACTACCTGCTTTCCGACCCGGTGGCCGAAACGACCGTCACCTGCGCCCCGGCCGACCTGCAGCGCGCCCGCTTCGCCAGGGGCGCCCTGGCGCCCAAGGGCCTGCTCTATTACCCGGTCGGCACGCCGCACATGCCCGACTGGCAAAACGTCCTGCCCGCCGCCATCAGGAAGACGACGCGCATCATGCTCGATGCCCCGCTGCCGATCATCGGCGTGCGCGGCATCCGCTGGCTGGCCAAGACTATCGAAAGACTCGACACCGGCGGCGGCGCCGCCCACAGCAAGCTGTTCATCGGCCAGGTGGTGCGTATGCAGGAGGAAATCGGCACCGGGGGCGGCGGTTTTCGCTTCATCTACGCCAGCTTCCTGCAGGAAGCGGCCGAGTTGCTCGCCCGCCCGGCGCTGGGCGAACTGGCCGAGCAGTTGATCGACATCGGCGACGAATGGCGGGAGTTCGCACTCGCCACGGCCCGCATGATCCGGGACCGCGACCCGCTACACCCGCCGAGGCTGGCCGACAAGCTGCGCGCCATCGCCGATTGCGAGCAGGCCTTTTTCCGCGCCCTGCGCCGCGCTGCCTGATGCTACACATCGCGAACCTTTCCTTCCGCTACCCCGGCGCCGCAGCTGCCGCCCTGGATGGGGTCACGCTCGACATCCCGGCCGGCAGCGTCTACGGCCTGCTCGGCCCGAACGGGGCCGGCAAGACGACGCTGATCGCCATCCTCGCCGGCCTGCAATCGCCTGTCGGCGGACAGATCACGCTGAACGGCCGCCCGCTGGCCGAGGCCCGGCACAGTGAACCGCGCGCCATCGCCCTGGTTCCACAGGAACATGCCTTCTACCCAATGCTGACCGTGGCCGAGAACCTGCAGTTTTTCGGAGGTGTCCTCGGTCTGGACAAAGGCGAATCGGAGGCCCGGATCGAACAGGCCATCGCCTTCGCCCGCCTCGAACAGGTCGTCGGCAAGCGGGCCGAGCAATTGTCCGGCGGCCTGCGGCGGCGACTTAACCTGGCGATCGGCCTACTCGGCAAGCCGAAACTGCTGCTCCTCGACGAGCCGACCGTCGGTGTCGACCCGCAATCGCGCCGCTTCCTGCTCGAATCCATCGCCGGTCTGCCGGCTGCCGGAACGACGGTGCTGTACACCAGCCACTACATGGAAGAAGTCGAAGCCATCTGCCAGCGCGTCGCCATCATCGACCAGGGCCGCGTGCTGGCTGAGGGCAGTCTGGATGAACTGCTGCGCAGCGACGAATCGGTGGCCGAATTGATGCTGGGTGCCGACATGCCGGCCGCGCTGGCTGGCCGCTACCCGATCACCGAAGCCGGGCCGCTGACCTACCGGCTGGACCTCCCTTCGGCCGCTGCCCTCCCCCGCCTGCTCGACGAACTGGCCGCTGCCGGCTGCCCGGTACATCGCCTGAATGTCGGCCGGCAGAACCTCGAACAGCTCTTCATGCGCCTGACCCGGCGCTCGCTGCGGGAGTGAGCGATGAACCGCCTGATCGCCCTGTGGCGCAAGGAAACCCTCGCCCTGCTGCGCGACCGGCACGGTCTGGCCGCGCTGTTCGTGATGCCGGTCATTTTCATCCTGGTCATGACCATGGCGCTGCACGACGCCTTCATGCCCGGCGCCGCAATCGATGTCGGCTACGCCATCGTCGATCTCGACGGCAGCCCCCATTCGCAGTCGCTGGCCCGCCGCCTGAACCAGACCGGCAGTTTTCGCCTGGTCGAGACCGTCGCCCGGACCGAAACCGCCCGGCAAGCCATCCGCGATGGCCGTTATGCCCTGGCGCTGGTCCTCCCCCGGGGCTTTGGCGAACGCCTGCTGGCCCCGGCCGGCGTGGACGGGCAGCCGACCGAGCCGCTGACCCTGATGGTCGATCCAACGCTAAACCCGGCCCTGCAACTGGCCTTCCGCAACCAAACCAGCGCTGCACTCGGCACGCTACGCGCCGACGAACTGACCCGCAAGGCCAGCCTGCTGTTCGGCCTGCCAACCACCGCCAACGCCCCGGAGCGGGAATGGCCGGACGAAATCGTCAGCATCGCCGTGCAGAACGATCGCAGCATTCGCCCGCCCTCCTCGGTGCAGCAGAACGTGCCGGCCTGGCTGGTTTTCGCCATGTTTTTCGTGGTCATCCCGATTTCGTCCATCCTGATCGCCGAGCGCCAGCAGGGGACGCTCCAGCGCCTGGCCAGCATGGGCCTGCCGTTCCGCCTCGTATTGCTGGGCAAATTGCTGCCCTTTTTCATCGTCAACCAGATCCAGGCCGGACTGATGGTCGGCGTCGGCCTGTTCGGTGTGCCCTTGTTCGGCGGCGAAGCACTGGTCATGCCACACGGCGTCGGGCTGCTCGCCTGGTGGCTGGTCGCCGCTGCGGTCAGCCTGGCTGCCGTGGCCGTCGCGCTCTTCGTTGCCAGTATCACCCTGACCACCCAGCAGGCCACCATCGTCGGCGGTGTCGGCAATATCTTGATGGGCGCCATCGGCGGCATCATGGTGCCCAAGTTCATGATGCCGGCCGCCATGCAAACACTCGCCGAGTTTTCGCCAATGGCCTGGGGACTGCAGGGTTTTCATACCGTCATGCTGCGCCACGGCGACTTGGCCGCCATCCTGCCCGATCTCATCAAACTCCTCGCCTGCGCCGCTGTCGCGCTGGCAGCCGCCATCCGGCTCAATCGCCGACATTCCTCATGAACGCCGAACTCCGCCTCGCCCTGAAAGCCCTGATCGTCGAAGCTTGCGACAAGGATTGCGATCCAGCCAGCATCACCGACGACGAACTACTCTTCGGCCCGGAAGCCTCGCTCCAGCTCGATTCGCTCGACGCCCTGCAGGTGTCGATGGCAATCAAGAAGCAATACGGCCTGCGCTTGCCGGACAGCAAGGAGACCCGCCGCATCCTGTCCAGCGTCGCCAATCTGGCTGAGCATCTCGAAGGCTGGCTGGCCAGCCGGGCGTAAACGGATGGCAAAACCCGTTTTCATCGCCGGCAGCGGCCTGCTCTGCGCTCGCGGCGATTCGCCGAGCACCGTGCGCGATGCCTTGTGGGCCGGGGAATGCACTGCGGCTAGCTGGCAACTGGGCGAACGGCGCTTTCCTTACTTCCCGCTGCCGCTGCCCGAAACGGACTGGCTGCGCCGGGCCGAACTGGCGATCCGCCATGTCGGCGGCCAACTGGGCAACGTGCCCGTGGAGACGCCGCTTTTCGTCGCTTCCTCCTCCTTCCAGATCGGCCATTTCGAGCAACAGGGGGCGCCCTTCGCCATGCCCGCCGGCAGTGCCTCGTTCACCCGGCAACTGGCCGACTGGCTGGGCCTGCGCGGCCCCCGCTACAGCTTTTCAAACGCCTGCGTCTCCGGCTTTTCCGCGATCGATGCCGCCAGCACCCTGATCGCCGCCGGGCTGATCGACGAAGCGCTCGTGCTGGGCGTCGAGTTCGCCAACCGCAGTACGCTGGCCGGTTTTGCCGCGATGGAACTGCTTTCGCCCGATGCCGGCCGCCCCTTCGATGCCCGGCGCGATGGCCTGGTCCTCGGCGAGGCGGTGGCCGTGGTGCGCCTCTCGGCCCGGGTCGGGCCGTGGCAGATTGCCGGGCAACGCAACGGCCTCGACGGCTATTCGGCCACCGGCCCCGATCCCGCAGGAGCGCCCATCGCCCGGGTCATGAGCGATTGCCTGCATGCCGCCGGATTGACCCCGGCCGACATCGACGTGGTCAAGGTCCAGGCCGCCGGCTCGCCAGGCACCGACCTGGCGGAAGCGCGCGCCCTGCACCAGGTGTTCGGCCCGGCCATGCCCCCCCTCCTCTCGCTCAAGCCGGCCCTCGGCCATACGCTGGGCGCCAGCGGCATTGCCGAACTGGCCGCCCTGCTCGCCTGCCTGGAGGCCGGGCAACTTCCAGCCACCGCCCAATTCGCCAAAATAGATGCCGATATCGGCCTGACCCCCACCCCCCATCGCCAGGCAGCCGACGTCCGCCACGCCCTGCTCAACCTGATCGGTTTCGGCGGCGGCCTGGCCAGCCTGATCGTGACGCGTACCCGATGATTGGCCTCGACGTCGCCTTCAGCCAGCAATTCGCTCCAGCCGAACTCCCGGCCGCCGTGCGCGCCGCCCTTGGCAAGCCGCTACGCCGCGCCGCCGTGCTCACCCAACTCGCCCTGCTCGGCGCCTGCGCCGCCCTGCCGGCTGAGCGCCGTTCGCTACCGACGGCCCTGCTCTGGCAATCGACCAGCGGCCCGCGCCTGGAAACGCTGACCTTGCTCGCCGAAATGGCCGAAGGCGGCGACCCCATGCCCTACGACTTTCTGGCCACCCAGCCGGCACTCGCCGCGGCGCAGATCCAACCCTTCCTCCCCGGCCTGCAGGCGGCCAGCCACGTGCCGCTCGACAACGCCGACAGTGCGAACTGGGGCCTGCTGCTCCACCTGGCGATGGCCTGGTTGGGCGAGGGCCGCTACAGCCAGGTGCTCTGCGCCCAGCTCGATCACCGGCACGACATGGCGAGCGGCCATTGGCTGTCGCTGCAGCGGGCACCCGCCAGTCCGCTCCGGGCCCGGCTGGAACGGGTCGCCAGCGGGCCGTCCGGCCTGCCCGACACCCCCGATCTGCCCGCCCGAATCGCCCTGTGGCTGTCCAGCCCCGGGCCGTCGCGCCTTCAGCTCGCCCCTCCCGCCGGTTGCGGGCAGACGGTAGAATTCGTCCGACTCTAACTTTTCCAGGCCATCACCATGTCCGAGTTTGCATTTGACGTCTCCCTCGATGAATTCGAAACCAAAGTCCTGAACCAGGCCGACACCGTCCCGGTCGTCGTCGATTTCTGGGCGCCCTGGTGCGGCCCCTGCAAGGTCTTGAAGCCGCTGCTGGAAAAACTGGCCGAGGAATACAAGGGCCGCTTCCTGCTGGCCAAGGTCAATTCCGACGAAAATCCGGAACTTGCCCAGCACTTCGGCGTGCGCAGCATCCCGTCGGTCAAGGTGCTGTTCCGTGGCCAACTGGTCGACGAATTCAACGGCGCCATTCCGGAAGGCCAGATTCGCCAGTTCCTCGACCGCATTGCACTGCCGGCCGGGCCGGAGCACGCAGACCTGAGGGGGCAGGCTGCTGCCCTGGTCGCCCAAGGCCAGCTCGAGGAAGCACTGGCCGTGCTGGTTCAGGCCAGCCAGACCAACCCGCAGGATCAGGCCATCCAGCTCGATGCCGTCGAGGTGCTGATGCAGCTCGGCCGCCACGACGAAGCCAAGCAACTGCTGGCCGGCGATTACGCCAACGAACCGGATCGTGCCAACGCCCTGCGCGCCCGCCTCGCGCTGCTCGACGGTGCCGCCGACACCGCACCGCTGGAGGCCAAGCTGGCTGCCAACCCGGATGACCACGCCAGCCGGCTGGCGCTGTCCAAAGCTTACGCCGCGCAGGGCCGCTTCCGTGAAGCACTCGAAGCGGCGCTGGAAGTCGTCCGCCGCGATCGCTTTTTCGAGCAGGGCGCCGGCCGCCAGGCCATCCTGAACCTGTTCGAGGCCTTGTCCGGCGAGCAGTACGACGATCTCGTCCGCGAATTCCGTCGCAAGCTCTCCGCCACCCTGAACTGAACAACGGTCCAAGGCATCGGCCGTGCAGCTGTTTTACACCGATGTCTTCGTGCTGCCCCTGCCGGCCGGCCACCGCTTCCCGATGGAGAAGTACGCGCTGCTGCGCGAAAGCCTGCTGGCCAGCGGAGCGTTCAGCCCGGCCGATTTTCATCTGCCACACGCGGCCACCGATGAGGAACTCGGTCGTGCCCACGATTTTTCCTATATCCGTGCGGTCACGTTCGGCCAATTGCCCGAAAAGGCGATGAAAGCCATCGGCTTTCCATGGAGCCCCGGCATGGTCGAACGCTCACGCCGCTCGGCCGGAGCCACCATCGCCGCCTGCCGTGCAGCCATCGCCGACGGGGTCGCGGCCAATCTGGCGGGCGGAACGCACCACGCCTTCCGCGACCGGGGCGAAGGTTTCTGCGTCTTCAATGATGCTGCCGTCGCAGCCCGGGCCATGCAGGCCGAAGGGCTGGTCGAGCGTGTCCTAATCGTCGATTGCGATGTGCACCAAGGCAACGGAACGGCGAGCATCCTGCACGGCGACGACAGCATCTTCACCTTCTCGATCCACGGCGCGCGCAACTATCCCTTCGCCAAGGAACATAGCGACCTCGACATCGAACTGCCGGATGGCTGCCCCGATGCCGCCTACCTGCTACGGCTGAACGAAGGGCTGGACACCGCCTTCGGCCTGGCCCGCCCCGATCTGGTCATCTATCTGGCTGGCGCCGACCCTTACCAGGACGACCGCCTGGGGCGCCTGGCCCTGACCTTCGACGGTCTGGCCGAACGCGACCGGACCGTCTTCGCACGCTGCCGGGCGCATCGCCTGCCGGTCGCGATTGCCATGGCCGGAGGGTATGCCCGACAGATCACCGATACGGTCCGGATACACCACACCACGCTCTGCCTCGCCAAAGCCATGGCCGACAGTTAGAGTACAGGCCGGCATCCGGGTCATCCGCTGAAAACAGCCGTTGCGCGGGCATTTTCAGCATGGCTCCCGGAGGCCGGGAAGAATCGGAAACGGAACCCTCATTCACATGCTCGCCCTCCCCAACTGGCGCTCCCTGCACACCCGCATCGCCGTCGGCATGCTGTGTATCGTCCTCGGCATCCTGTGGGCCACGGAATATTCCCTGAGCCGCTCCCTGCGCCGCGACATGGAAGCGGCCATCTCGGCCCAGCAATTCTCGACCGTGTCGCTGATCGCCAAGGAAATCGATCGCTCCATCCTGGAACGCCAGAGCATCGCCGAATCCATCGCCAGCAGCCTGACAGCCGAACTGCTCGCGTCACCCGCTGCGACGCAGCGCCTGCTTGAGGAAAGACGGATTCCCAAAAGCATCTTCAACTGGGGCGTCATCATCACCGACGCGACCGGTACCGCCATCGCCAGCGTGCCCAGCGCGCTGAACCGGACGGGCAGCCAGTACGGCCATTACGAATTTATCAAACTCGGTTTGAAAACCGGCCAGCCGCAGTTGCCGGAACCCGTCATCAGCCCGAACAGCGGCCTGCCGGTCTTTACGCTGATCGTCCCGATCAAGGGGGACGAGGGCCGGACGATCGGGCTCGTGATCGGCGTCACCAACCTGGCGGAACCCAACTTCCTCGATCAAATCGGCTCGGCCAAGTACGGCAATACCGGCGATTTCCTGGTGTCTGCCCCGAAATCGCGTATTTTCGTCGCCTCGTCCGACAAACGGCGGGTTATGAAAGCCGGCCCGCCGCCCGGCATCAACCCGGTCTACGACCGCTACATGGCAGGCTACGAAGGCTCGGGCATCGCCAGGAGTTCGCGCGGCGTCGTCGAATTGTCGTCCAACAAGCGCATCCCGAGCACCGGCTGGATGATGCATTCGGTATTGCCAGTTGACGAAGCCTTCGCCCCGATCGACGCGATGGAACGCCACCTGCTGATCGCCTCGGCCATCCTGACCCTGGTTGCCACGCTGATCAGCGGCTGGTGGCTGCATGTGCAACTGCGCCCCTTGTCCGGTGCCGCCACCCTGCTGCGCCGGATGAATGCCGGGGAAATTCCCCGCCAGGCCCTGCCGGTCGTCCGCCGGGACGAAATCGGCCTGCTCACCGAGGCCTTCAACGACTTGCAGGCTGCCGTCATGGCGGAGGAGGCCCGTTCAGCCGAGCACGCCGCCAACCAGCGCCTCCGCCACCTCGTTTCCTTCGTGCCCGGGGTGGTATTCCAGTACCGCCGGCATGCCGACGGACACGGCGACTTGCCCTTCATCAGCGATGGCGTCGCCGAGTTGTATGGAATCTCCCCCGAAGCGGCCGAGGCCGATCCCGAGGCACTGCGCAAGCCGATCCATCCGGAGGATGCCGAACGCTTCATGGCCAGCCTGCACGAATCAGCCGACAGCCTGCTGCCCTGGCGCGTCGATTACCGTATCGTCCGGCCCGACGGCAGTGAACGATGGCTGGCGATCACCGCCCAGCCGGAAAGGGTCGGCCAGAACGACACGCTCTGGCACGGCTTTATCACGGACATTACCGAGCGCAATGCGATGACGGCCGAACTGGAAGAATACCGGGAACGCCTGGAGCACCTCGTCGAAGCCCGCACCGCCGCACTGGAAGCGGCGCGCAACGAGGCGGAGCGGCTGGCCGGCGTGAAAAGTGAATTTCTGGCCAACATGAGCCACGAGATCCGCACCCCGCTCAATGGGGTGCTGGGGATGACCGAGCTGGCCCTGCGGGCCGCCACCAGCGCCACCCAGCGACGCTACCTCGAACTGGCGCAGTCCTCGGGCGCGAGCCTGCGGGCCATCATCGATGACATCCTCGACTTCGCCAAGGCCGAGGCCGGCAAGCTCAGCCTCGACGAGGTGGAGTTCGATCCGGGCGAACTGATGGCCGTGACCGTGCGCTCGGTGCTACCTCAGGCGCACGACAAAGGCCTGGCGCTGCATTTCGACAGCCGCGGCCCGGCCCTGCGCGTGCTGGGCGACCCGGTGCGGGTGCGCCAGATCGCCACCAACCTGCTGTCCAACGCCCTGAAGTTCACGGTGGCCGGGCAGGTGCGCTTCGCGGTCGGTGTGGAAGGCTCGCCGGGCAAGTCCACGCTGTTTCGCATGATCCAGGGCACCGAGACGCCTGACAGCGGCGAGGTGCTGATCGGCCAGACGGTCAAGATGGCCTTCGTGGACCAGAGCCGCGAGAACCTCGACGGCGACAAGACCGTGTGGGAGGACGTCTCCGGCGGCCTGGACAACATCGTGGTGGGCAAGTTCGTGATGCCCTCGCGCGCTTACCTGGGCCGCTTCAACTTCAAGGGCAACGACCAGCAAAAGCTGGTGAAGAACCT
>OFCW01000094.1_pt1 | contig 37223 bp, 33 predicted proteins | sample 1520951 | NCBI WGS metagenome assembly OFCW01 (sample SAMEA4349680, study PRJEB24078) | microbial mat metagenome | biome: Terrestrial Biome; feature: Habitat; material: Microbial Mat | place: India | collected 2012-06-12 | depth 10 m | reverse complement strand
GACGCGCATTCCGGCTTCAACCCATGGCATTGGCTATACACCCTGCGGATGCACGCCAGGTCGGTTTCCCGGTCGCCGGTCATCATCGCATAGTCGACCAGCCTGATCTCCTTGTTACGGAAATCGAAGGTCGCCATCCCGAGCGGCACGCCGGCCGTCAGCGCGATGTAATAAAAGCCGCTGCGCCAGCTGTCGCGGTACTTGCGCGTGCCTTCCGGCGCCAGCGCCAGCCAGTAATGATCGGCCGCGCGGATGCGTTGCGCCAGCCGCTCGATCGCCCCGGTCGAGGCGCCGCGCTCCACCGGCTCGCAACCGGCGGCGCGCAGGATCGGCCCCAGCGTCAGGCCGCAGATGCCGCGAAACAGCGCTTCCTTGCCCAGCCAGCGAAACGGCACGCCGACCGCCCATTTGGCCAGCAGGCCGACGACCACGTCCCAGTTGGAGGTATGCGGATAGACGATCAGCACGCCGCGCGGGCCGGGCAGGGGCGCGAAATGGATGCGCCAGCCGAACAGGGCCAGCGTACGCACCGCAAAGCGTTGCAACGGCGTGGAGACATGACGGGGGGTGAGGAGGTGATCGGACATGATTCGGCACATGAGAGGCAGATTATTATGCCTCTAATCGGCCGAAATGTTGATATTGGGAAATTTACAACCCGGCTTGGCGCGGCAGGCCGGCTATGCCAGCCACACGGGCCGTGCGCCTCGGCCCGTGCCGCTTTCGGGCGCGCTGCGGAATGCGGAATGCGGACGCTTACGGCAGGAAGTTGTTGAGCGCCTCCTGCGACTCCGATAGCGCTTCGGGAATGTGGTCGATCGCGTCCAGCTCCAGTATCGCGATGACGAATGTGCCGAGAATCGATCCGGCGGTCAGGACCGTCAGCAGCAGAATAATGGTTGAAGTCATTGCGCTCTCCTCCTCCCGGTTGGCCCGTGTTTTCTCCATTAAAGTCCCTGGGAGGCGAAACGGATTGCGCTTTCTCAATCGCGGTGCGTAATCCGGCAGGCGACGTTTTTCCCCTTTAGAACGATCAATATGCGGCAGCGGTCGGCGACTATGGTGATCTACGAGGGGCGCAGGGGCCGAACTTCAGGCTGTCGCGCCCAAAGCCGTCGGGGGCCTGTATGGAACGCGCTGATATCGCCGTAATCGCCTTTTTCGTGGTCTTGACTATCGCCACTGTCGCCGCGGTATTCGTGATCCCGCACTGATCGACGCGCCGGGGCGGGCGCAGTAGGCGCTTACCTTGCGATGGCGGCGGATGTGGCGTGCCGCGCGCCGGATGCACGAACGTTCGTTCCCGCCTTGGCAGGAGACCGTATTGCAGGCGGCCGTATTGCAGGCGGCCGCATTGCAGGCGGATTAGAGCCCGCACTCGAAGCAACGCCGGCCACCGGCCCGGTCAACAGCGGCGCGGCCAGACGATGATAAAAACGCAGGCGGGAAAATCCCCATGCCATATCATCGTTCAATTCAAGGAGACCATCATCAAAACGCCGACCATCCTCGCCGCCGCCATGCTCATGCTTGCCTCGTTCGCCCATGCCGAGCCGGCGGCCACCAATGTCAAGCATGCCGAAAACACGATCCAGACCGGCAACCAGCGCCTGTTCGCCTCCGCCGACGGCGCCTTTTACGAACTCACCCTCGGCAGCGCCGGCTGGAGCAAGGCGCAGGTGCCGGTCCGCTTCAGAGACGGCGTGGCGCGTTCCTGCTACTTCCTCGGCATCGCCGAAAGCGCCGGCATGGTGTACACGATGTGCACCGAGGACTCGCTCAATCCGCTGGCGAAAAAACATCTGTTCGGCCTGAATACCGCGCAGCCCGCCCAGCTGACGGAGGTCGGCGAGCTGAAGAACATGGCGCTGCCCAACGGCCTGGCGGCCGACGGCAACGGCAACCTGTATGCGGCCGACAGCGGCTGGCCCCTGTTGCCCGGCACGCTACAGAAGATCACGCTGGCCGGGCCCTATGCGATCGCCTCCCAGACCACCTTCCACCGCTTCGTGCTGTGCAAGCCGAACGGCGTGCGCTATGCGAACGGCAAGCTGTACGTCAGCACCAACCCGTTCAGCTATCTCGGCCTGTCGCAGCTGCTGCGCTACGATCTCGGCGCGAACGGCCTGTCCAACCAGACGCAGATCTACAGCTCGCTGGCCTTCCTGGACGATTTCGCGCTGGTGGACGGCGGCGCGGTCGTGGCGGAATTCCTCGGCGCGCGCATCGTGCACATCAACGAAAACGGCGGCGAGCTGCACCAGGCCACCTTTTCACAACCGACCTCGGTGACGCTGCTGACCGCGCCGCAATTCGGCAGCGGCAGCCTGCTGGTGACGCAGCGCAATGTCGGCGACATCCAGCATTTCGCCAACAGCTGGGGCTTGCGGCCGCGCTGAAGCAGGCGCAGGCAGCCGTGGCGTGGGTTCAAGCCAATCTGAAGGAAATGAAGGAGAGCCGCAATGACGATGCTGATACTCGGACTGGTCTTGTTTTTCGGCATTCACCTGCTGCCGGTGGCGACGCCTTTCAGAAACAGGCTGTTCGACACCCTGGGCGAAGGCAAGTACAAGGGCATGTTTTCGCTCCTGTCCGCCATCGGGCTGGCGCTGATCGTGCTCGGGTACGCACGCGCGCCGAGCCAGCCGCAGCTGTTCGCGCCGTCCGCCACGGCGATCATGCTCGCGCCGTTGGCGATGGTCGCCAGTTTCATTCTGCTGGCAGCGGCCAACATGAAAACCCACATCCGCCGCATCGTGCGCCATCCGATGCTGATCGGCGTGGGCCTCTGGGCCGCGGTTCACCTGCTTGCCAATGGCGAGGCGAAGGCGACCATTCTGTTCGGTTCCTTCCTCGCGTATGCGGTGATCGACCTGATTTCGGCCGTGGCGCGGCACGCAGTGAAATCGTTCACGCCGGTCGCGCGCCAGGATGCGATCGCGGTCGTGGCGGGCACGGCGCTGGCGCTATTGGTGATGACCTTCCACCGCACGCTGTTCGGGGCGGCGGCGGTGAGCTGGGGCATGTAGCGCAAACCTACTTGCCGTTGAGGCGCTCGACCAGGAAATCGATGAAGGCGCGCACCTTGGCCGGCAGGTTGCGCCGGCTCGGGTAGTACACGAACAGGTCGGCCGGCGCCGGCTTGTAGTCCTTGAGCACCACCTGCAGGCGGCCGCTTTCCAGGTGGCGCGCCACATCCCATTCCGAGCGCAGCAGGATGCCGTGGCCGTCGAGCGCCCAGTTCTGCACCACGTCGCCGTCGTTGCTCGACAGGTTGCCTTCGACCTTCACCGTTTCCGTCTTGCGCCCCTTGGTCAGGCGCCAGATGCCGTGCGCGTCGTCGTTCTGCCGGTGGATGATGCAGCGGTGCTGCGCCAGGTCGTGCGGCGTCTTCGGCTCGCCGTACTGTTTCAGATAGGCGGGCGCCGCGCACAGGAAGCGCCGGTTCGCCATCACCTTGCGCGCCGACAGGCGCGAGTCGGGCAGCTCGCCGAAACGGATGCCCAGGTCGAAGGCTTCCTCCACCAGGTTCAGCGGACGGTCGGTCAGCTGCAGCTGCACCTCGACGTCCGGATAGCGCCGCGCAAACGCGGAAACCAGCGGCGCCACCGTGATGCGGCCGAAGCCGAGCGTGGCATTGATGCGCAATAGCCCCTTGGGCGCGTCGCGCGTGCTGGCGACCTGCTCCTCCATCTCGCGGATCTCGTCCAGGATGCGGCTGGCGTGCGCGAGATACAGCGCGCCTTCGTTGGTCAGGCTCACCGTGCGCGTGGTGCGGTTGACCAGGCGCACGCCCAGACGCTGCTCCAGTTGCGCCAGGCGCTTGGTGACGGCCGGCGGCGTGATGTTGAGCTCGCGCGCGGTGGCCGACAGGCTGGCTTTTTTGGCAAGCAGCACGAAGAACGCGAGTTCGGAAGAGGTGTCGTATTTCACTGCAGGTTAATAATGGATTGCGCGGCGGTGAATTATAGAACGCCTGTTCTTGCGTATGCTGGCGCCTGGTTCCATGCACCGGAGCACCGCCATGAAGATTGTTGAAATCCGCGAAAAAACCATTCCGATCAGCTCGTCGATCCGCAATGCGTACATCGACTTTTCCAAGATGACCTTGAGCCTGGTGGCGGTCATCACCGACGTCATCCGCGACGGCAAGCCCGTGGTCGGCTACGGCTTCAATTCCAACGGCCGCTACGGCCAGGGCAGCCTGATGCGCGAGCGCTTCATCCCGCGCATCCTGCAGGCCGACCCGGCGTCCCTCATCAACGACGCCGGCACCAACCTCGATCCGCACAAGATCTGGAAGTGCATGTTCACCAATGAAAAGCCGGGCGGCCACGGCGAGCGCTCGGTGGCGATCGGCACCATCGACATGGCGGTGTGGGATGCGGTGGCGAAGATCGAGAACAAGCCGCTGTTCCGCCTGCTGGCCGAGCGCTACAACCATGGCCGGTTCAACAGGAAGGTGTTCGTGTACGCGGCCGGCGGCTACTACCATCCGGGCCAGGACCTGAATGCGCTGAAGGACGAGATGCGCAGCTACATCGACCGCGGCTACACGGTGGTGAAGAAGAAGATCGGCGGCGCGTCGCTGGACGAGGACCTGCGCCGCATCGACGCGATCCTGTCGGTGCTGGGCGACGGCCAGAAGCTCGCGGTGGATGCCAACGGCCGCTTCGACCTCGATACCGCGATCGCCTATGCGAAAGCGCTGTCGCAGTACGACCTGTTCTGGTACGAGGAGGCGGGCGACCCGCTCGACTATGAATTGCAGGCGGTGCTGCGCAACTACTACGACAAGCCGATGGCGACCGGCGAGAACCTGTTCTCGATGCAGGATGCGCGCAACCTGATCCGCTACGGCGGCATGCGGGCCGACCGCGACTGGCTGCAGTTCGACTGCGCGCTGTCCTACGGCCTGGTCGAGTACCTGCGCACGCTCGACATGCTGCACCAGCACGGCTGGTCGGCCGCGCGCTGCATTCCGCACGGCGGGCACCAGATGTCGCTCAACATCGCGGCCGGCCTCGGCCTGGGCGGCAACGAATCGTACCCCGACCTGTTCCAGCCGTTCGGCGGCTTCCCGGACGGCGTGCAGGTGGTCGATGGCTACGTGACGATGCCCGACCTGCCCGGCATCGGCTTCGAAGGCAAGGCCAATCTGTACAGCGAGATGAAGGCGCTGAGCTCTAGCGCTTCATGACCGCCACGCCGCTGACGGCATTGCTTGGGTTGAAGGCGCCGGGCGATGTCGCCGTCGCGGTCGTGGACGCACCGGTCGCCATGCCGTACATGAGCACCGCGCCTTGCCCGCCGCCGAAGATCACGCCGTTGATGCCGCCGACGGTCTGCGCGCCGCAGGTAGTGCCGCTGCAGCTGGCGGTATGCGTGATGCCGTTCATGCCATTGAGCATGGTGCTGGATTCGAAGCCGTCCCGGCCGCGCAACGGGATATTGTTGGCAGTCATGCTCCAGGTCGCATTGTTGTTCGCCGCGTTGAAGCTGACGCTGACGCCGGCATTGACCCTGGCGTTGGCAAAGTCGGCACTCAGCGTCGCCGAATTCAGGGTGCCGACATTGCCGAGGAAGTCGGTGGGGCGGGTGCCGCCGGCCACCGTATAGGTCGCGGTTCCGGTCAGCGGCAGGCTGGTGAACGTGCTGTCGCTGGTCATGACCGGGCTGGCGATCCAGTGCAGGCTGCGGCCGGTATTGTCGATCGTGCCGAGCTTGACCGCGCCGTCGCGGCTGTAGATGTCGATCGCGCCGCCCTCCCAGCGGCCCCAGGAAACGGTGGTGCCGTTGATGGTGAGCGCGCCGACATCCTGGCTGGCGGCGCTGCCGATCTTGATGGTCGCGGGCGTGCCGTCGTACGAGGTGGCCGGCGTGCTGGCCGCCCCCTGCGGCGTGTAGTCGTATACCCGGCCGAGGAATTCCCGCAGGCCGCCGGCGGCATCGGTGACCACGCGCGCCGCCGGCGCCTCGCCGCTGTCGATGCTGCCGCGGTACAGAGCCGACGAATTCGCGGACGTGCGCTTGTAATACCACTCGTATCCATTGCCCCAGCCGTCGCTGATGCCGACGGCGCGGAATGGCGTCTGCGTGTCCTGCGCCGGTCCGCTCAGCGCCGCCACGCCCTGGATCACGTTGTCGGTAAATGTGGTATTGCCGGTGCTGGCGTCCACCGATGCGACCGCCTCGGTCACCGCATACTGCAGGCCGGCGCCGTTCAGCCCCGGTCCGGTCAGCGCGCCGCTCATCGAACCGATCGCAAAGCCCGTGCTTGCCGTTCCGGTCGAGCTCGTCGCCGCGCCGTTCTTGGTCAGGGCCACGCTCGATGTGCAGGTCGTGGCCGTGCAGCTCATGGTGCTGAAAAAGCTCGGCCCGTGCAGCCGCATGCCGTTGCTCTGCATGTCCCAGGTATCGGAACCGATGGTGAAGTTCACATTCGCGCTGGCGAGCTGATTGGTGAAATCCACCGCCAGGTTCGCGCTGTTCAGCGTGCCGGTCCTGCCCAGCATGTCGGTCGGGTGGGTGCCGCCGATCTTGGTGTAGCTGGCGGTGCCGGTCAGCACCTGCGGCAGGTAGTCGGGCGCCGCGCCGCTGCCGGCGATCCAATGCAGGCTGCCGGTGCCCAGCGCGCTGCTCGTCGTGTCCGTGCCGCCGATGACGAAGGCGCCGCTGGCATTGTTGGCGCCCAGCCCGAAATTGCCGCCGGCGTCCGTGCCCCAGTACTGGCTGGTGCGTGTCACCGTCCCGCCCTGCCAGCGGCCCCAGGAAAGCCCGGTGCCCGCATCCTTGCCCGCATCGGTCATGACGCTGCCGCTTTGCGTCAGCGAAGCGCGGTAACTGTACCTGTAGCTGCCGCTGCCACTGTCTTTGACGGCGATGAGGTTGCCGGCCGCGTCGCGCGTCACGGAGTTTTCCGGGCCGTTGAAGTAATAGGCGTCGGCGTGCGGATGGCCGCTATTGGGGTCGTTGAACGGGAAGCCGGCCATCACTTCGACGGAGGCGCCGAAAGCGGCCGTCGCGTCCGCGCCTATTGGAACCGTCGTCCCGTCCGGAGCGTTCTTCGTCTGATTGGACAGGTCGAGCATGCTGCCGTCCGGATTCGTGGCAGTGATCCTGGCCGCTGGCGGCGGTGATGGCACTGCGGCGACGGAGAACGTATTCATTACGGTCGCGGCTGTCGTTGCCGATGTCGCCGCAGCCGTTGCCGTCGAAGCGGCGGACGGCGCGGAGGGCGCCGTCGATGGGGCGGCGGCATCGCCGGAGGCGCTGTCGGCCGTTTTCGCCTGCGGTTCGGCCGCCGCCTGTTGTCCGGCTGCCGGATCGGTCTTCGCCTGCGCCTGCTTTTGTTCCTGCTTTTGTTCCTGCTTCTGCTCTTGCTCCTGCTTTTTCGCCTGCGCCGGCGCCGGCGTGGCGCGATAGAAATCGGGCACTTTCGGCAGCAGCGTCGGCCGCTGCGTGAGCGACGCGGCGAAGCCGACCTGGTTGGGGCCGACCACCGTGCTGCCGGCCTGGTTGGTCAGCGCGGTGGCGCCGACGTTGACCTTGTCGTAGGTGCCGGGCGGCGTGCCGGCAGCGGCGGCCGGCGACGACGGCAGCACGACCACCGGCTCGTGGTCGGTGCCGCGGATGCCGATGACCGCGGTCGGCGTTTCGATCTTGTACTTGTCCTTGTTGACCTTGCCGATCAGGCCGGTAACCGCGCGCAAACCGCCCTTGACCAGCGCAAAGGAGGCATGCTCGCTGCCGTCCTGCTTGCCGTTGAAGGCGTAGCCGGTGACTTTCAGCTGCGTGTCGGGGCGCACCGCGACGATCGCGCCGTCGATCATGCGCAGCTGCGCCGTGCCGCCGGCGGCACTGAGCACGGTGTCGCCTTCGTTGATGTCCTCGCCCTTGCGCAATGCGTGTTCCTTGCCCTGCGCATCGACCAGGCGCACGTCGCCGGCGACGAATTGCACGCGGCCGGCGACGCCGGCGCAAGACAGCGCGGGATACACCGCCAGCAGGGCGAGGCAGACGACTTTCAGGCGAATTGGCGTAGAGGTGTTCATGGCGATTCCCGGCGGTTAGTGCAGGTCGTAGCGGACGGTGACGGTGAATTCGGTGCGGCGGTATTCGGAGAGCGGAACGTTGGAGCGGTTTTCCGCATAGCTCACCTGCGGCCGCACGGTCCAGTCGCGCGCGGCCCGCCAGTTCACGCCGAGCGTGGCGTCGCTGACGTGGTCGCTGCCGTACTCGATGCGGGACAGAACGCTGGAACGCGCATAGGCGGAGCGGTCGCGGCGGTACAGCAGGCCGACGCTGGCAAACAGATCGGCCGCATCGTTGACGGAAATCTGGCCATACAGGCGCCCGTTCCAGAAGCGCTTGCTGTTATCCGCGCCGGGCGCGCCCGGAATGCCATGCAATGCATTGTCCTGGCCATTCAGCAGGCTCGCATACAACAGGGGTTTGCGCGGTCCTTCGAACAGATGCAGCCAGGCGCCGCCCCACGCCACGGTATTGACGTCGTTGACCGCGATATCGGGAAAGCGCTGCCGCGTCGCGAGACCGAACAGCGTGCCCTGGTCCGCCGCGCCGAAGGTATGGCGCCATTCCGCATTGATGCCGACCGCATTGCGGTTGGCGGTAGGCAGGTCGGTACGCTGAAGATAGTCCTGCACGGTCAGCCCGGCGCGATAGGTATCGGCGCCCACGCTGTAACTGGCGCCGGCGCGCAGGTCGAGCTGTTCGCTGCGGTAGTTGTGCGCGTTGAGCACCTCGCGGTGCCGGAAATCCGCGCCGGCCGTCAGCGCGAGCGCCTCGCTGACCTGATGCTTCACTTCGACGCCGGCGGCGCCGCCGAGGATGGCCGAACTGCGTTTGATCGCATTGGCCGAGGGCGTGCTGCCGGCAATCAGCCAGGTCGCCTGCACCGCATTGGTAAAGTCGCTCACCACCGAGGTGACGTTGTCGTCGTAGCCGGCAAAGCCTTCCAGATAGCCACTGGCCACGGTGCGCCTGGCCTGTTCGCGTTCGTCGATCGCCTTGCGGTACTGCTCGATCACCAGGCGCGCCGGCGGCGGCGGGCTGTACTGGGCCACGATATCGAGTTCCTGCCGCGCGCGCGGATAATCGCCCAACGCGAAATAGGCGCGCGCCATGTCGAGGCGGGCGCCGGCCGCCTGCGGATCGGTCGCCAGCACGCGCTCGAAGGCCAGGGTCGCCTTGTCCGGCTTGCCGCCGTCCAGCGCGGCGATGCCGAGCAGCGTGTCGTACTCGACCTCGCCGGCGCGCTCGAATTCCTGCGGTTCGAGCAGCGCATAGGCGGCGGCCGGCTTGCCCTCGCGTAGCAGGGTGCGGGCCTGCTCCATGGCGGTATCGGCGGCCCGGGCGCCAAGGCTTGCCAGGGCCGCGGCGAGACATGCCGACAAGAGTGTTATGTTCATACGCAGCGCCATCGTGCAGCCTCTCCATCCGTCGACATTCGTTGCCATAAAGTATGTTGAAAGATGCCATGTGTCAACAAAATAGACAGCTGTCCGCAGGCGGGAAAAGCGCAGTGTTGTAAGCCGGCGCGTTTTTCGAACGTCCGTGCTGAAAATAGGGCGAAGGCGGACGGCGGCGGGGCCGCGACGAGCTCAATCCTGCCGCGCGCCTTCCGGCATGCGCGGCTGCCGCCCGGCCCGGTGCACCACGCGATTGCGGCCCAGTTCCTTGGCCAGGTACAAGGCATCGTCCGCGTGCTTGAGCCAGGCGTCCATCGTTTCGTCGCGCTGCAGTTCGCTCACGCCGATACTGACCGTGACCGGCGCCGCGCGGGTGCAGAATTCGCCGGCTACCGCCACGCGCAGCGCTTCGGCCATGCGCACCGCCTCGTCTTCGTGCGTCTGCGGCAGCAGCAGCAGGAACTCTTCGCCGCCGGTGCGAAACAGCAGGTCGCCGGCGCGCGCATGGCCGTTGACGACGGCCACCAGTTCCCTGAGCACGGCGTCGCCCGTCGCGTGGCCGTGCTGGTCGTTGATGCGCTTGAAGTGATCGATGTCGATGAGCAGCAGCGAGGCCGGCGCAGCGGTCTGCCGGCTGCGCTCGATCGCGTACGCCAGGCAGGATTCCATGTGGCGCCGGTTGTAGGCGCCCGTCAGCGGATCGACGGTCGTTTGCGCGATCAGCCGCCGGTGCAGGTCGTCGACGATGTTCAGCGCCAGGTTGATCAGGATGACGGTCAACAGCAACGTGACGCAGTAGCGCACCGTGGCATCGAGCCCGATCAGGTGATACACCGCGCCGCCGGTGCCGATCAGCAGCAGCATGCAGTAGGCATTCGCCACCCGCCGCGAGAGAACGAAATGGAACAGCAGCACCAGCGGATACGACCACAACACGCCGGAAAATCCCTGCCAGCGCAACGTCAGCGCCACGCCAAGGATGGCCGGGATCAGGATCAGCGCGAACGGAATCGGCGGGCGGCGTCTGAAGCGAATGGCGAGCGCATCCACCGCCAGCACCAGGATGCCGGCGGCATCGCCCACGCCAAGCGCAATCTGCCCCTGCACGAAGTTCTTGACCGCAATCGGCAGCATGACGAGCATGCCGACGATGGCCAGCATGTAGATCACGCGGTCGCGGTAGGCGGCCAGCGCATCCTTGCGCTCGCGCATGCCGAAGAGGGTGGGCCATTCAAGCTTGCTCATACACCGCCGTCATTCGCAAAATGGATTTTATTTCCCGCCGTAAACTATGCAGTGTACGAACAGTCGCGGCGGGTGTCTACGGCATCAATCCGGTGCGGCCGCCATGAGGCAGGCCCTGGCGAATTCGGGCTCCGGCATCGGCCGGCCGAAATAGTATCCCTGCACCTGGTCGCAGTCGTTCTCCATCAGGAAGCGGCGCTGCTCCTGGGTTTCCACGCCTTCGGCCACCACGTTCAGGTTGAGGATGTGGGCCAGCGAAATGACCGCCTTGACGATGGCCGCATCGCCGGCATCGGTGGCGATGTCGTTGACGAAGGAACGGTCGATCTTCAGGGTGTCGACCGGGAAGCGCTTCAGGTAGTTGAGGCTCGAATAACCGGTGCCGAAATCGTCGATCGAGATTTTCACGCCCAGTTCCTTCAGGCGGATCAGCGTCGCCAGCGACTTGTCGACGTCGCGCATGACGACGTTTTCGGTGATCTCCAGCTCCAGGTAGCACGGCTCCAGCCCGCAGCTCTGCAGCACCTGCGCCACCAGCTCGACGATGTCGTCGCGCGCCAGCTGGCGCGGCGACAGGTTGACCGAGATCGGGATGGCCGGCAGGCCGGCGCGCCGCCACGCCATGTTCTGCGCGCAGGCGGTGCGCAGCACCCATTCGCCGATGGCGATGATGAGGCCGCTTTCCTCGGCCAGCGGAATGAAGGCGGCGGGCGGCACCATGCCGCGCGCCGCGCTGTGCCAGCGGATCAGCGCTTCGGCGCCGATCACGCGGCCGCTCGCCAGATCCACCTTGGGCTGGTACTGCAGCAGGAATTCGTTGTTGGACAGCGCATAGCGCAGGCTGTTGAGCAGTTCCAGGCGTTCGGTCGCATGCCGGTTCATCTCGGCCGAAAAATACTGGAAGGTGTTACGCCCGAGTTCCTTGGCCTTGTACATCGCCGAATCGGCATTGCGCAGCAGGGTTTCGGCGTCGCGCCCGTCATGCGGGAACACGCTCACGCCGACGCTGCAGGTCACCTGCAGTTCCAGCCCCCTGGCAAACCACGGCTCGGACACCACCGCGATCAGGCGGCGCACGGTGTCGGTGACGGTTTCGCTGCTCTTGTGGTTGGCCAGCACGATCACGAACTCGTCGCCGCCCTGGCGCGCCACCGTGTCGGCGGCGCGCATGCAGGCGCGCAGGCGCTGCCCGACCACCTTCAGCAGCTCGTCGCCGACCTGGTGGCCGAGGCTGTCGTTGATGAACTTGAACTGGTCGAGATCGATGAAAGCGACCGCGGCGATGCGGCCGTTGCGCTGCGCATGGGCCATCGCCTGCTGCAGGCGGTCGTGCAGCAGGTTACGGTTGGGCAGGCCGGTCAAGGCATCGTGGGTGGCCTGGTGGCGGATCTGCGCCTCGTAGATCTTGCGTTCGGTGATGTCGATCACCGTGCCTTCGAAAAACAGGATCGCGTTGTCCGGGCCGCGCACGTTGCGCGCGTTTTCCGAGATCCAGATCACGTTGCCGTTGCGCTGGTAGACCTGCGATTCGAAATTGACCACGCCGTCCTGCTCGGCCATCAGGCGCAGGAATTCGGCGCGGCGGCTCGGGTCGACATACAGCTGGCGGTCGAGGTCGCGCAGATGCGCGATCATCTGCTGCGGCGAGTCGTAGCCATAGATGCGCGCCAGCGCCGGATTGACCGCGAGGTAGCCCTTGTCCGGGGTCGACTGGAAAATGCCCTCGACCGCGTTTTCGAAAATGCTGCGGTAACGCCGCTCGGCCTCATGCAGGGCTTGCTCGGCCTGTTTGCGCTGCGTGATGTCCTGGATGAAGCCTTCCAGCGCGATGTAGGCGCCGTGCGCGTCCTTGATGCCGATGCCGCGCTCCCACACCCAGCGCACGCTGCCGTCGCGCCGCACGATGCGGTATTCCAGGTTGAAGCGCTCGTGCCGCTGCAGCGCCGCCTGCACCGTGTCGCGCAGCAGCTGGCGGTCGTCCGGGTGGATCAGGTCTTCCAGGCTGACCGCGCTGTTGGCGACGAAATCCGCCGGCGCGTAGCCGGTCAGCGGCAGGCAGCCGTCGCTGATGAACTGCATGGTCCAGTTGCGGTCGACCAGGCAGCGGTACACCAGGCCGTCGAAATTGGTCAGCAGATGGCTGAACATGCCGGCGTCGTGCGCGGCGGGTTCGGGCGGGGTTGGAATGGCGTTAGCCAGCATCACGGCGATGTTCCTGAAAAGAGTTATGCACTGTTCTGCGCCTGTGCGGCGTCCAAAACAGTGCATAACTTTCTTTACGGCCAAACAAGTTTCTCATCAGCAATAATAATGCCTGTCTGAAAGTTTTGGGAATGAAACACTTCTTGACAGGGGCTTTCTTTCTGTCAGGCAGGCATTTATTAGCGAGGGATATTGCTAAAATGCCATTATTCCTGCGCACCCCATCCCATGCATATGGGATACTGCACCCGTGATGCGGCGCGCCTGCCGATGAAAGGAAGCTCTCATGAAGCATGGCCTCGGCCTGCTGCTGTCGCTCAGCCTGCTGTGGCCGCTGGCGTCCACGCCGGCGACCGCCAATTCCGACCAGACCGTGCGCCTGGCCAGCCTGGAATGGCTGCCCTATGTCGGTCCCCGCCTGGCGCACGAGGGCTGGTCCGCCTTTGTGGCCGACAGCGCGGCCCGGCAATTCGGCTATCGCGCCAGGATCGACTACTTTCCCTGGACGCGCGCCATGCAGCTCGGCATGAAAGACCCGCAGTACGCCGGCTATTTCCCGGCGTATTACACGGAAGAGCGCGCCCGGCAATGCTATTTTTCCGCAGCGATCGGCAGCAGCACGGTCGGTTTCGCCTATCTGAAGAGCGCGCCGCTGCAGTGGCAGTCGCTGCAGGACCTGACCCGATACACGATCGCGGTGGTGGCGGGATATTCCAACGGCCCGGCGTTCGATGCCTGGGCGCGCGCGGGCAAGCTGCATGTCGATGCCTCGCCGAACGACATGCTCAACCTGCGCAAGCTGCTGGCGCGCCGGGTCGACGTCGTCGTGATCGACAAGCTGGTGCTGCGCTATCTGCTGCTGAGCGAGCCGAGCCTGCTGAAAAAGCGCGACCAGATCGCGTTCCACGAACGGCCGCTGGCCGAACTGTCCCTGCATATCTGTTTCCAGAAAACGCCCGCGGGCCTGGCGCTGCAACAGGCCTTCAACGCCGCGCTGCAGACGATGCCACTGCGCAAGCTGGAAATCGATTACTTCCAGCGCCTGGAAGGCAGCACGGGCGCACGCTGACCCCGCATCGCGTCGCGCAGGGGATGCACACCGAAGAAGTTCTCAACGGAAATTTTGTGCACGGTCGTACGGAAAAACCAAAACTGGACTAGTATTAAGATTTTCGCCACTTCTGTCGCGGCGATCCGCCTGTTAACTATTTCCGGGGCATGATTTCCATGACTGCCGCTGCACCGCACATTGACGCTGTACTGGAAGAACGTTTCAACACCATTGCGCACCTGATCCGCCTGCATGCGGCAGCGCGCCCGCAACAGCCTGCGCTGATCCAGGATGGGACAACGCTCACCTATGCCGCACTCGATGCGCTGATGGACCGCGTCGCGGCGGCGTTGCAGCGCGACGGCGTGCAGCCGGGCGAGACCGTGGCCGTCTGCGCGACAACCTCGATCGCCTATGCCGCCGTGTTCCTCGGCAGCCTGCGCGCCGGCGTCGCGGTCGCGCCGCTGGCGCCGTCCTCCTCCGCGCATAGCCTTTGCGACATGATCCGGGATGCCGGCGCCCGCCTGCTGTTTCTCGACCAGGCTGTCGCGCAGGCGCTGGAGCCGCTGCGCGACGCATTGCCGGCCGCCCCGATTGCGCTTGACGGCAGCGCCGGCGGCCGCGCATTCGGCGACTGGCTGGCCGCGCCGGGCGCAATGCCGCGCCCGGTCGCGATCCGCCCCGAGTGGCCGTTCAACATCATCTACTCGTCCGGCACCACCGGCGCCCCCAAGGGCATCGTGCAGCCGCATTCGATGCGCTGGATCCATGTGCAGCGCGGGCGCCTCAACGGTTACGGCCCGCAGGCCGTCACGCTGATCGCGACGCCGCTGTATTCCAACACCACGCTGGTGAGCTTTTTCCCGACCATCGCCCTGGGCGGCACGGTCGTATCGATGGCGAAGTTCGACGCCGGCGCATATCTCGCGCTGGCCGAAAAACACCGCGTCACGCACACCATGCTGGTGCCGGTGCAATACCAGCGCATCATGGCGCGCGAGGATTTCGGGCGCTACGACCTGTCTGCGTTCCGGATGAAGTTCTGCACCAGCGCGCCGTTTTCCGCGGCCTTGAAAGCCGATATCCTGCGGCGCTGGCCGGGCGGGCTGATCGAGTACTACGGCATGACCGAGGGCGGCGGCACCTGCATGCTGGCCGCGCATGAGCATCCCGACAAGCTGCATACCGTGGGCAAGCCGGCGCCGGGGCACGATATCCGCCTGATCGACGAGCGGGGCCAGGAAGTGCCGCCCGGCGCACTGGGCGAAGTGGTGGGCCATTCGCCGGCGATGATGGCGGGCTACCACAACCAGCCGGAAAAGACCGCCGAGGCGGAATGGTACGATGCGGACGGCAAGCGTTTCATCCGGACCGGCGACATCGGCCGCTTCGATGCGGACGGCTTCCTGACGCTGATGGACCGCAAGAAGGACATGATCATATCCGGCGGCTTCAACATCTATCCGAGCGACCTGGAAGCCGTGCTGCTGCAGCATCCCGCCGTGGCCGAAGCGGCGGTGGCCGGCGTGCCGTCGGCGCGCTGGGGCGAGACGCCGGTGGCCTTCGTGGTGCCCAAGCCGGGCGCGGCGATCGATGCGGAACAATTGCGCGACTGGGCCAACCAACGGCTGGGCAAGACGCAACGGCTGGCCGCCATCGAACTCATCCCGGCCTTGCCGCGCAGCGCGATCGGCAAGGTGCTCAAGCGCGAATTGCGCGATCGCTTTTCCTCGGTCAACCAGGTTGCCTGACCATCAGGCCATTTTCATTTTGCACAATCATGCTGGATACCACGCTCTACAACACCGAAGAAATCCTCCACCTCCTGCAGCTGGAACAGATCGGCGAAGACCGCTTTCGCGGCCAGAGCCATTTCATGGGCAGCCCGAACGTGTTCGGCGGCCAGGTGCTCGGGCAGTCGCTGTATGCGGCGACCGTGACCGTCGAGAACCGCCGCCCGCATTCGCTGCATTCGCTGTTCATCCTGCCCGGCAACCACCGGCTGCCGATCGAATACGAAGTCGAGCGGGTGCGCGACGGCGGCAGCTTTTCCACGCGGCGCGTGGTCGCCTACCAGGAAGGGCGCCGCATCTTCGTGACCTCGATCTCGTTCCAGACCGAAGAGCAGGGCCTGTCGCACCAGAAACCGATGCCGCCCGCCGCCGACCCGGAGTCGCTGCCGTCGAGCATCAAGGCATGGAAAGACAATGCGGAGCGGGTGAACCGCCCGTTCCAGCCGGTGCCGGTGGATTTTCGCGCCGACCATGCGGGCGACATCTACGGCGGCCATCCGGGCGGCACCACCAAGCAGGTCTGGACGCGCGCGCCGCTGCAACTGCCGGACGAGGTGCTCACGCACGAGACGCTGTTTGCCTACGTGTCCGACTACGGGCTGCTGTGGACCTCGCTGCAGCCGCACGGCATCAAGATGGGCGACCCGCGCCTGCAGATCGCGAGCCTGGACCACACGATCTGGTTCCACCGGCCGTTCCGCATGGACGAGTGGCTGCTGTTCTCGATGGACAGCCCGAATGCGTCGGGCGGGCGCGGGCTGTGCTTTGCGCACGTGTACAACCGGGATGGCGTGCTGGTGGCAACGACGGCCCAGGAAGGCCTGATCCGGCTGCGCGAGAAGAAGGCATAAGCGAAGGCATCAGCGAACTTTTTGCGCGGCAGCGCCACCAAAACAGGCAGACATCCGCCTGCGGAGATGACGATGTACATGGTGTACTGGACCATGATCGAGGATGACAGGAGCGTCGCGCACGGCAGGTCGTTCGCCTCGGACGAGATGAGCGCGGCGCTCAAGTTCATGGAAGAGCTGCGCGCCCGGCAGCGCGCGGGCGAGCGGCTGTGCTTCGTCACCATGTCGTCGGAAAACCCGCATTCGGTCGGCCTGCCCGGCGTTGCCGATCCCAGCCCGGACTACAACTGGAAAAAGCGGCGCAAGTGACTGTGCGGCACATGCGCGTGTCCATGCGTCACGTCTTGCTTCGTGACAATGCCCGGAACTCGTTGATAGAATGGATTCGACCACGGCCAGCCCCGCATCATGACCCTGCCCTCCCTTTCCGCCACCGAAGACCGCCTGTATGTGCTGCGCACGCGCTGGCAGCGCTACGTGGCCGAAGGCCAGTTCGAGCAGTTCATCGAGTTCGCGGTGGCGGTCAACAGCCTGGCGGAGTATTTCAACCGCCTGCGCCTGCCGGGACTGGTGCGCCTGTGCGAAGGGCTGGAGAACGCCGCACTGGCCAAGCTCGGCAACCAGCACACGCATCCGATTGCGCAGCAGGACATCCTGTCGCTGCAGCGCCAGATCGACACCCTGCTCGGCTCGGTCGCCACCTCGCGCGCGCCCGGTGCCGACCGCCGCGGCCAGGAACCGGCAGCCAGTGCGGCGGCCGACATCGACTGGATCAAGCCGCGTGCGGTCTGGATGGTCGCCGCCCCCGAAAAGCGCGAGATGGCCGACGCGCTGTCGCGCCAGCTGCAATTCTTCGGCTTCCATGTCCGCGAACTGCCGTGGGGCGGCGAGCAGGCGCAGGAGGACAAGCCGCTGGCGGTGCTGTTCGTGCCGGCGCAGGAGCTGGCCAGGCCGGAGGAATTCGCCTACATCGCGGCGGTGCGCGCCGGCTGCCCCGCCAGCCAGCTGATCTACCTCGGCGTGCAGGCGGCGATCGAGCCGATCGTCGACCTGATGCGCGCCGGCATCGACATCACCATCCCGTCCGAAGACCAGCCGGCGGTGGTGCTCAATTGCGTGCTCGACCTGGTGCAGACCAACGAGCAGGAACAGTACCGCGTGCTGGTGGTCGAGGATTCGCGCGTGGCGGTGGCGCTGATCCAGCGCACGCTGGCGCAGCACGGCATCGACACCAAGGCGATCAACGACCCCGGCCGGCTGCTCGACGTGCTGGAGTCCTACCGGCCCGACCTGATCCTGATGGACATGCACATGCCGCGCTTTAACGGCGTCGAAGCCACGCGCGTGCTGCGCCAGATGGCCGCCTACAGCGCGCTGCCGATCGTCTACCTGTCCGGCGAATCGGATGTGGGCATGCAGGTCGAGGCGCTGCGCCTGGGCGGCGACCAGTTCCTGATGAAGCCGTTCAACCCGGTGCTGCTGGCCGCCGTGGTCAAGACCCGCATCGAGCGCTTCCGCGAAACGCGCCGCTCGACGCGCCTGGACGGCCTGACCGGCCTGCTCAACCACACCGCCGCCAAGTCGCGCTTGAAAACCATGGTCGAGGAAGCCGACGGCGCGCTGACGGTGGCAATGATCGACATCGACCATTTCAAGGCCATCAACGACACCTACGGCCACCCGGCCGGCGACCAGGTGATCCGCGGCCTGGCATGGCTGCTGAAGGGCCGGCTGCGCTCGATCGACCTGATCGGGCGCTACGGCGGCGAGGAATTCATGATCGCGCTGCCCGCAATCGGCCCGGAACAGGCGGCCTCGGTGGTCGAGCGCATCCGGCGCGACTTCGCCGCGCTGCCGCATGCGCACGCGGGCGGCGCGCTGTATGCGACCTTCAGCGCCGGCATCGCCGCCTATCCGGCGGTCGACACCGCGGCCGGCCTGACCGAGGCGGCCGACGGCGCGCTGCTGCAGGCCAAGCGGCTGGGACGCAATCGGGTCGAGCGGGCCCATTGCGGCCCATAGACGCGCCTATGCGCCGTCTCGCGTCCCCGTAGCGACCGGCCTGTCCTGCCTGTGATTCCCATAAGAATGGGATGGCGCAATTCGTTATTTAAATCACAATACAAGGCGCGATCATCATGCGCCGTTTCCATCGAAACGGCGCTTTCCATTTGGGGGCAAAAAATGAAAACCTGGGTCCGGATCAAATCCCTGTCGCTGACGCTGTTTGTCGCGGCATTCGCGGCATTCGCCGCATGCGCGGCGCACGCGCAAACGCCCGCACGCGACCCGGCGGCGGAAATGCAGGCGGCCACCGCGGCCGCGCGCGCCGCGGCCAAAAGCGGCCCGGCCGACATCGCACTGCAGGACCAGGCCACGCTGAAGCTACCGGAAGGCTATGTCTTCATCCCGCAGCCGCAAGCCGACCGGATGCTGAAGGCCATGGGCAACGGCTCCGACCCGCGCCGCATCGGCCTCATCTTCCCGCCGGGCAGCGAAGCCTTCGTGGTGGCGCGCTATTTCGACTCCGGCTATGTGAAGGATGAAGAGGCCAAGGACTGGAAAGCCGACGAACTGCTGCAAGGGCTCAAGGAAGGCACCGAGGAGCGCAACAAGGAGCGCGCCGAACTGGGCATTCCGCCGATGGAGGTCGTCGGCTGGGTGCAGCCGCCGCGCTACGATGCCGGCACGCACCGGCTGCTGTGGTCGGTCGAAACCAGGGAAAAGGGCGGCGCCGACGGCGCGCGCGGCATCAACTACAACACCTACGTGCTGGGCCGCGAAGGCTATCTGTCGCTGAACCTCGTCACGTCGCTGGCATCGATCGACAAGGACAAGGACATCGCCGCCACGCTGCTGCAGGCGACCAGCTTCAACAGCGGCAAGACCTATGCCGACTTCAATGCCTCGACCGACAAGGTGGCCGAATACGGCATCGCCGCGCTGGTGGCGGGCGTGGCGGCCAAGAAGCTCGGCTTCTTCGCGCTGATCGCCGCCTTCGCGGCCAAGTTCGCCAAGCTCATCGGCGTGGCGGCCGTCGCGCTGCTCGCCGCGCTGCGCCGCCTGTTCGGCAAGAAGGCGGCGGGATGAAGGCGCTGCTCCTGCTGTTCAAGTTCGCCAAGCTCGGCAAGCTGATGACGACCGGCGGCACCATGCTGCTGTCGGTGTTCGCCTACGCGTTCGTCTACGGATGGCGTTACGCTGCCGGTTTCGTCGCACTCCTGTTCGCGCACGAACTCGGCCATTACGCCGCGGCGCGGCAGAAGGGGCTGGCGGTGGGCATGCCGACCTTCATTCCCTTCGTCGGCGCCTGGATCGAGATGAAGGAAATGCCCAAGGATGCCCAGACCGAGGCCTATGTCGGCATCGCCGGCCCCGTCGCCGGCACCACGGCGGCACTGGCCTGCTACTACCTTGCGCGCGGATTCGACAGCAGGCTGCTCTTGGCGCTGGCCTATGCTGGCTTCTTCCTGAACCTGTTCAACCTGATCCCGGTGTCGCCGCTCGACGGCGGCCGCATCACCGCGATCCTGTCGCCGCGCGTGTGGCTTGTCGGCGTGCCGGTGCTGCTTGCGCTATTCTTCTGGCATCCGAGTCCGATGCTGGTCTTGATTGGTGTCCTCGCCATTCCGCAGTTGATCGCCGCATGGAAGCACGATCCGGCGACAGCGGAAAACGCTGCTTATTACAAGGTGTCGCTTGAAAACAAGCTTACCTATGGTGCCTTCTATATCGGACTGGTCGCCTTCCTGGCCCTGATGACATACAACCTGCATACGGCGCTCGGCTCCGGAATGTGATCGTCTTTAACCATCAGGTAAGCTCATGTCCGAAATCACTGGAATCGACCACATCTACATTACCGTTTCCAATCTCGCGCGTTCCGAAGACTTTTACGACCGCGTCATGACGGTATTAGGTTTTCGCAAAAACAAATTCGTCATCGGCGGTGATCCGCACATCCAGTACTTCAACCGGCACTTCGGCTATGTGCTGCGCCCTGCCAGATCCACCCGGTTGCATGATGCGTATTCGCCGGGGCTGCACCATTTGTGCCTGCGTGTTGATTCAGTAGATAACGTCAGGTCCGTCGCCGATACGTTGCGCTCAGCCGGCGTCGACGCCACCCCGGCCATGCCTCGCCCGGAATATGCCCCCGACTACTGGGCGACTTTTTTTGCCGACCCGGACGGCGTTCGCCTTGAAGTGACCAACTACCGGCAGGAACGGCGGGAGCGCCACGACCGCTGGGACCAGCCTCCGGCGTAGAAGCCCATGATGAAATTACGACTTGCGTCGGCCACCGATGTCGAAGCCATCGCCGCCTTGCACACGCAAAGCTGGCGCGCCACGCAGCGGGCTCTTTCTTTGGGTGCTGGAGCAAAACCATGCAGCCCGGCGCTTCTACGAAAAACTGGGCACGGCAAATAGCGGGGAGGATATCTGGCTCGCGCCCGATGGCAGCGCGGTGAAACAGCTGCGATATGCGTGGAAAAATGCCGGATCGCTTTACATGGATGACATGCTACGGACAGTATCGAAAGATGCTACCGTACGCAAATAAATAGATGGATTGCAAGACGCAATACATAATGCTTCGCCGCCTGCCATCCGAGGCATTCTAGAGAAGGGGACTACATGAACAAAGCTGTCGTATCTGCAGTACTGGTCGCCGTTTCATGCGCCACCGCGCTGCCTGCCCGGGCCCATGCCGGTCCTTCCGAAGTGTCGGCTGCAAGCGTGCTGGTGACCGGCTCGCTGGTGGTCGCGGCATCGACGTTGCCGATCATTGCAGCAGTATCGATCGTCGATGCCGTCGTGCATAGCGTGCATGCGAGCAGCAACACGACCACCGATATCGAAATCCGGCAGGACAGGACGGGGCAGACCGCGACCATCCGCATTCCCACCAGTGCGTTGCACGGCAAACAGATCCGCGTCGGCATGCGCTCCACGCTGGTCGCCGATCAAACCGGCCATACGCTGAAAATTGAGGATGCGCCAGTGGCATATGTCCCGGGCCGGGCAGCAGAGGGCCTGCTGCACAGCAAAGCGGTGAAATGACCATGCGGCGCGCATTCATCCGCGCGGCGGCCGGTGCGCTGCTGGCCTTGCATTTCGCCGCCGTCGCGCCCGCCGTACATGCAGGCACCGCATGCGACGAAACAGCCTCCTCGCCGGAGACCGCGCAGAAATCGCTGGCGCTGGCAAAAAAGGCGTTCGAGTCGCTCGATTCTTCCGGCGGCAAGGTCGCGATCATCGCCCGCATCGGGCAGGATTTGTCCAAGTACGGCTTGCACTTTTCGCATCTGGGCTTCGTGGTGAAGAACCACCCGGACGGCACATGGAGCGTGGTGCATATGCTCAACCAATGCGGCACGGACCGCTCCGACATTTACGTCCAGGGACTCGGCAATTTCTTTTCGGACGGACTGGTTAGCTATGAATCCGCCATTCTGACCCTGCCGGCCGAGGCACAGGACCGTCTGGAACGGTTCCTGACATCCGCGCGCGTCAAGCGTTTCTATGAACCGAAATACAGCGTAGTCGCCTATCCGTTCGCCACCAAATACCAGAACTCCAACCAGTGGGCACTGGAGACGCTGGCATCGGCACTGGCGCCGGAAGGAGACGTAACCAGCCGAACGGAAGCGCAACAATGGCTGAAAGATGCCGGCTACGAGCCGAGCGTGCTGAACATCGGCACGATGACACGGCTAGGCGGCCGCATGTTCAAGGCCAATGTCGCGTTCGACGATCATCCGGGCGAGCTGCGCTGGAATGGCAAAATCACGGTCGTGAGCGTGGAGTCGGTATTCAATTTCGTTCGCAAGCGCTATCCCGGCGAATCGAAACGGTTGCTAGTCGATCTCCTCGATTGATGCATACTGCGGCAATCATCTCCTAACAGCTGCCAAGGGAAATATGCACATGCTCCGCGCTGACCACCGCATTTGTTTCATAGACGATTCGTTCGTCCAGGGCTCCCGCGATCCGGAATGCCGTGGATAGGTAGGACGCGCATCGGCAGCAGCGACCAGAATCGTACGCGTCCACTACGATGACCAGAAAACGGTGATGCAGGTGCGCCTGTGCGTTTCATCGGACAATCACAACAGCGTATTTCTGCCGCCGCCATTCGATACCGGTTGCCTGCATGCTGCGATCGCCGGGGAGATCAAGCTCCTGAAAAGGCGGCAAGCGCAACAACAGATTCATTGATCAGGAAAAACACCATGCCGATTCACACTCGTCAAGCCACGATCGACGACCTCGATCAGATCGCGCCGCTGTTCGATGCATACCGCCAGTTCTATGGCCAGCCTGCCGATCTTGCGCTGGCGCGCGGCTTCCTGACGGAGCGACTCCGGCACCAGCAATCGGTGATCTTCCTGGCGCTTGACGCGGCCGGCGCGGCTGTCGGGTTCACTCAGCTCTATCCGAGCTTTTCCTCGGTGAACGCGGGCCGGATTTATGTCCTGAACGACTTGTTCGTCGCGCCCAGCGCACGCCGCCGCGGTATTGCGGCGGGCCTGTTGTGCCATGCGGCCGATTTCGGACGCGCCATCGGCGCGGTCCGCCTATCGCTGTCCACGGCACTGGACAACGCGGCAGCGCAGAAGCTGTATGAAACGATGGGATGGCAGCGCGACGAAAAATTCTGTCACTACGATCTGCCGCTGCAGTAATCAGATCCCCTGCAGCCCGCGCATGCGTTCGATCACGACCGCGGCCTGCAGGCCGGCGATCTCCTCGTGCACGTCCTCCCACGCATCGAGCAGCTGCTCCGCGGATTCGCGCATCATGCGCGAGGCAATGAGGGCGGCGTCCATCGGCGATGCCGCGGACTCGCGCGCCTGCTCTATCCTGCTCAGCAACCCGTCCAGCGCCGGCCGGTGCGCCGGCGGCGCGCGGTCGACCGCGTCGCGCAGCGCCTGGCGGCGGAATTCTTCGAAGCCCTGCGGGTCGCGCTGGTACAGCGCCATCAGTTCGTCAAAATCCGGGAGGTCTCGGCCCATGTTCACGTTTGCTCCATATATCAGTAGAGCATGTATATCGCCCCGCGCCCGGCTTCTTCTTGTGAGTGGTCAAGTTGCTTGAGGTACGGTATTGAGGCAGGACAGTTCAATGTATTCTTTCTACTCCTTTTGCGCGTGCCTTCTTCCAGTGTAGTCAAAAACAAAAACGCCGGCGGGTTGCGCCGGCGTTTTTTCATTGTGCGCGGCAGCGAAGTTATGCCGCAATCGCCGCCTTTTCTTCCGCCGGCGCCGAGGTGCGGATCAGGTGATCGAAGGCGGAGAGCGCCGCCTTCGAGCCTTCGCCCATCGCGATCACGATCTGCTTGTACGGCACCGTGGTCGCGTCGCCCGCCGCGAACACGCCCGGCACCGAAGTGCGGCCATGCGCGTCGACTTCGATTTCGCCGCGACTGGACAGCGCAACCGTGCCTTTCAACCAGTCGGTGTTCGGCAGCAGGCCGATCTGCACGAACACGCCTTCCAGTTCGATGTGGCGCGACGCGCCGCTGGCGCGGTCAGTGTAGGTCAGGCCGTTGACCTTGCTGCCGTCGCCGGTCACTTCGGTGGTCTGGGCGCCGGTGATGACCGTGACATTCGGCAGGCTGTGCAGTTTGCGCTGCAACACGGCGTCGGCGCGCAGCTTGCTGTCGAATTCCAGCAGCGTGACATGGGCGACGATGCCGGCCAGGTCGATGGCCGCTTCCACGCCGGAGTTGCCGCCGCCGACCACCGCCACGCGCTTGCCCTTGAACAGCGGGCCGTCGCAGTGCGGGCAGTAGGCCACGCCGCGGTTGCGGTATTGCTGCTCGCCGGGCACGTTCAGTTCGCGCCAGCGCGCGCCGGTGGCCAGCACCACGGTCTTCGCCTTCAGGGAAGCGCCGCTGGCGAGTTTCACCTCGATGGCCTCGCCCGGCACCAGGGCGGCGGCGCGCTGCATGTTCATCACGTCGACCTCGTAGCTCTTGACGTGCTGTTCCAGCGCGGCCGCCAGTTTCGGCCCCTCGGTTTCCTGCACCGAGATGAAGTTCTCGATGCCGAGGGTGTCGAGCACCTGGCCGCCGAAGCGCTCGGCCACCACGCCGGTGCGGATGCCCTTGCGCGCAGCATAGATGGCGGCGGCGGCGCCGGCCGGGCCGCCGCCGACGACCAGCATGTCGAACACGTCCTTCTGCGCGAGCTTGGCGGCTTCGCGCCGGGCGGCGCCGGCATCGAGCTTGGCGAGGATTTCCTCGACGCTCATGCGGCCCTGGCCGAAGGTCTCGCCGTTCAGGAACACGGTCGGCACCGCCATGATCTGGCGGGCGCTCACTTCGTCCTGGAACAAGGCGCCGTCGACCATCACATGGCGGATGTTGGGATTGACCACAGCCATCAGGTTGAGCGCCTGCACCACTTCCGGGCAGTTCTGGCAGGACAGCGAGATATAGGTCTCGAAACGGTATTCGCCCGGCAGGTTGCGGATCTGCTCCAGCACGTCGGCCTCGACCTTGGGCGGGTGGCCGCCGACCTGCAAGAGCGCCAGCACCAGCGAGGTGAACTCGTGGCCCATCGGGATGCCGGCGAAGCGGATGCCGATGTTGCTGCCGACGCGGTTGAGCGAGAACGACGGCACGCGTTCGTCGGTGCCATCCTTGGCCAGCGTGATGCCGGGATGCAGCGCGGCGATGTCGGCCAGGAGCGCGGCCATGTCGCGCGAGGCGTCGCTTTCGTCGAGCGACGCGATGATCTCGATCGGATGGGTGATTCTCTCGAGATAGGCTTTCAGTTGGGTCTTGAGGGTATCGTCCAACATGATGGGCTCGCTTTAAAAATTGGTTGAAAAAATCGGGCAAAACAGTGCCGCCGCCGGATCAGCCTTGCGCTGCCGGATCAATCGAAGCTGATCGGGGAGGGGCACTGGCGCCGGACGCGGTGCCCTGCGTCCGGGGAAATGGCGCGTCTTTGAATGAGACGCGCCGCTGCGGATTTAGATCTTGCCGACGAGGTCGAGCGACGGCGCCAGGGTCTTCTCGCCCGGGGTCCACTTGGCCGGGCACACTTCGCCCGGGTGGGAAGCGACGTACTGGGCTGCCTGCACCTTGCGCAGCAGTTCCTTGGCGTCGCGGCCGATGCCGTTGTCATGGATTTCGCAGACCTTGATCTGGCCTTCCGGGTTGATCACGAAGGTGCCGCGCAGCGCCAGGCCTTCTTCCTCGATCATCACGTCGAAGTTGCGGGTGATCGCGCCGGTCGGGTCGCCGATCATCGGATACTTGATCTTCTTGATCGTCTCGGAGGCGTCAGCCCATGCCTTGTGGGTGAAGTGGGTGTCGGTCGACACGGCGTAGATCTCCACGCCCAGCGACTTGAAGGTGTCGTAGTTGTCGGCCAGGTCGCCCAGCTCGGTCGGGCAGACGAAGGTGAAGTCGGCCGGGTAGAAGAACACGACGGACCACTTGCCCTTCAGATCGGCGTCCGACACCGGGACGAACTTGCCATTGTGATAAGCGGTGGCGTTGAACGGTTTGACTTGCGTATTGATCAGTGACATAGCGTTGCTCGCTCCATTTGAATGAATCGTTAATGACTCAGGGTGAAAAAGATGATGAATGCATCATAACGGAAAGCGATTTATATGTGAAATCTATAGTTTTAATGATGGCGATAGGCTGGTTTTATTGCAAATCGAAAAAATCTATGCCGCCCGGCCGCCGCGCCGCTTGCGCATCGCCGCATTCTGCGCGCGCAGGATCGCATCGACCCGCTCGGACGCCTCGCGCGCCAGTTCCTGCGCGACTTCTCCGCTGGGGAAATATTCCGGACAGCGGTAGCTCAGCCAGGCGTAGGCGGAATACATGCGGCACGTGTCTTCCACCTCCTGCAGGTTCTGGCGCGCCAATGCCGCCGCTTCGTGGCGCAGCGTCCAGACCTTGCGCCTGGCCAGCGCATGCGCCCAATCGAGCCAGGCCTGGTGCAGGGCCGGCACCTTGGTGGAAATCGGCACCAGCGACAGCGTGAACTTTTCCGCCACCGACAGCGGCAGCGTGTCGAGCCACACCGCGCGCTCCAGCTGCTCTTCGGTAATGCTGGGGAAGAAGAAGCCGTCCGGCACGTCGATGTTGTAGACGAAGCGTTTGAACAGCTTGGCCAGCGACTGTTCCCCGGTCACCGCCCCGATGCGGTGCAGGTGCTCCAGCGTGGGCGACACCGAAAAGCCGGCGGCGGCGACCGGCGCAATCTTTTCCTTCAACAAGGCGCGCAGCACGTAATGGGTGTCGTCGTCGAAGCCGGCGACGAAGCCCTCTTCATGCACGCCGAAGCGCCCGGCGCGCCCGGCGATCTGTTTCGCCAATGCCGCCGGCACCTCTTCCTCTTCGACGCCGTTGAACTTGACAGAGGTCGTCATCACCACGCGCTCGATCGGCAGGTTCAGGCCCATGGCGATGGCGTCGGTGCCGACCACGATGTCGGCTTCCCGGTTGCGGAAACGCGCCGCCTGCGCGCGCCGCACCTCGGGCGACAGGTTGCCGTAGACGGTCGCCACCGAAAAGCCGTGCTCGGTGATCATGTCGCGCCACATCAGCACCTCGCGCCGCGAGAACGCGATGACGGCGTCGCCGCGCCGCAGGTTGCGCAGCTTGCGCACCGGCGCCGGCTCGACCGTCAGCGGCGCCTTGCGCTTCAGGACATGCACTTCGAGCGGGCATTCCAGCCGTTCGGCCAGCGCCTCGACCGCGCGCCGCGCCTCCAGCGCGCCGACCAGGTAGACCACGCTGGCGGGCGCGCCGCACACCGCCGCGGTCCAGGCCGCGCCGCGGTCGCGGTCGCCCAGCATCTGGATCTCGTCGATCACCGCGACCTCGACCCGGCGCTTGGTGTCGAGCATCTCGACGGTGCTGGCCACGTGCGTGGCGCCTTCCACGATGCGGCGCTCCTCGCCGGTCACCAGGCTCACCTGCAGCGGCTCGCCGTGCGGACGCGCCTGCTGCAGCCGCTCGTAGTTTTCCAGCGCCAGGAGGCGCAGCGGCGCCAGATAGACGCCCGACTTCGCCCTGGCCAGCGCCTCCATCGCCTGGTGCGTCTTGCCGGAATTGGTCGGCCCCAATAGCGCGATGAAGCGGCGCGGCATGCGGTACGCGAGCTCGAACGAGGCCGGATATTCCGCGAGATTGATGCTTTCCTTGGTCAGCGCCGCATGCCGTTCCTCGTGCTGCCGCTCGATCGCGTGCGCTAGGCGCTGCTCGATGCGCTCGAACACGTATTCGGCCGGCTCGGACGTGTCCTGGCCCGCCAAGGCATGCAGGAAGGCCATCGCATCGAGCCCGGCGGCCTCGGCGCGCGCGTGCATGTCGGCGGCGAAGCGCGCGACCTGACGCCGCAGCTCTTCCTGCGCCGCCGGCTGGGCGCGCTCCGCAATCAATTGCAGTTGCTCTTCCGGCTCCATCTTGCGCCACTTGCTCGGCTTGGCCAGCACGCCCTTGCTCGGCACCAAGTCGTACGGCACGCGCAGGCTGCCGGCCTGCGCGACGCCGGCAAAGCGCAGGAACACGCGCCCCTCCAGCTTGACCAGCGCAGCGCCCAGCGCCTGCGCATGCGACTCCGGCGCGATGAGCCCGTCTTTATCGGGAGCGGCAGGGGAAGATGGCGGCGGGGAAGATGTCATAAGGCAGGAAGAACGGCTGAGTGAAGCGCAAGTTTCGCATGGTTTCGCATGGCATAGGGACCATGATGGGGACCATGATAGGGACCATGCGCGCCCCCTGAAGTTGCGCGCGCGCCGCCGGAAAAGAGGGCGAACGTCAATCGCCGGTGGGCGAGAGCTGGAACGATTTCACCTGCTTCATTCCGAGCAGATAGGCGGACAGGGCGCCGATATGGCGCGGGTCGTAGGTGCGCAAAATCATCCGGTATTCGAAGTACAGGCCGTCCTCGCTGATGCGGTAGCTCAGGTTGGCCACATTGAAGCCGTGCTCCTTCATGATCTTCCTGACGTCCTCCTCGGGCAGCACGTTGTCGCGCTCGAAGCGCAGGTGGTGATGCGCATAGACCTGGGACGGCATCCAGCTCTCGATCTTGCGAAACAGCGACAGGATGCCCAGCGTGAGCGCGGTGACCAGCAGCGCGGGAAAGTAAAAGCCGATGCCGATCATGATGCCGATGGCGGCCGTGATCCAGATCGAGGCGGCGGTGGTCAGCCCGCGCACGCTCAGGCCCTCCTTGAAGATCACGCCGGCGCCGAGAAAGCCGATGCCGGTCATGATGCCCTGCGCCATGCGGGTGGGATCGGTGCGGATGGTTGCGGCGCTGGCGCCGGGCAGCCAGGTCGACTGGAACAGCGTCACCAGCATCAGGAGGCTGGAGGCGAGGCAGACCAGCGCATGCGTGCGAAACCCGGCCGGCCGGCCGTGAAAGCTGCGCTCCAGCCCGATGATGCCGCCGGCGCACAAGGCGCCGATCAGATGGATGGCGATGGTGAGATAAACCCCGTCCACATTGCTCCCCTTGTCATGCGTTCTCCCTCCAATTGCGCGGCGCCGTTGTGGATGTTGTGCGCTCAGCTCAGGAAGGCGTCCAGCGCCTTGGTGTCGGCCACGCGCATGGTCTGGCGCGCCAGTCGCATGAGCGTGTTGGTCGCATCCTCGGTCGCCACGTCCAGGCCGAGCCCCGATCCCTCTTGCCAGGCCGCGTCCAGCCGCAGGTAGCGCTCGCCCAGCTTGTTTTCCATCATCGCCTTCACATGCTGCTGCTGCACCGAGATCAGCGTCAGCACCAGGCGCCCCTCGGACAGCCAGGCGATCGCGCCGGCATCCTCCGACACCTCCTCGCGCGGCACATAGCCGGCGGTGGCGGTGCCGATCGACAGCATGCGCACCCGGTCGCGCTCCACGCCGAGATAATGCTCGGCCTCGTGCAGCGCGATCTGGTCCGGCGCGGTCGCATACACGCCGCCGTCGGCGAACACGGCGTCGCCGATGCGCACCGACGGAAAGTAACCGGGCGCGGCGCAGGTGGCCATCGCGACATCGACCGCCAGGATCGCGCTGTCGGCCAGCGACGTCTTGCCGTGCGGCGTCTTGAACACCTTGGTGCGCCCGTTGCTGACATTGACCGCGGGAATGACGACATTGTGCATGGCCTCGCCCAGCGTCCGCTCGCCGAGGTGCCGGAGCAAGGCGGCGCGCAACGGCTCGCCGCTGTACTTCGGGCCGAGCGCGGAGCGGGCCATGTCGAGCACGCGGGAAATGGCGCCGGTCGGATGCCCGCTGAATGGAAAAATTTCCGATCCGTGTTCCAGAAAGAGTTGCTTCAGCGTCGACATCGGCACCTCGAACGCCAGCGCGAGCGACAAAATGCCGCCGATCGATGTTCCTGCAATCAAGTCGAAGCGCCGGCCGAGCGGTTCGCCGACGCGCGCTTCCAGTTCTTCCAGCACGCAGGCGCTGTACAGGCCGAGATAGCCGCCGCCGGAAAGCGATAACACGCGAAAGGGTTGGGATTTATTGGATGAAGGCATGGGTTCCATGAATGCAATGAACAGTATAGGAGACGCCCGAGCATAAAAAATGCCAGGCGTGACCGGGTTTGTGCTTGATCATGCGGAAGAATGCCTGTGGGTAAAGCCGGCCGCAGCCCGCCTGCCATGACGGCGGCGTGTTTTTTGCTTCCTCCAGATGCCGATGTACAACCAATGCGGAGGTGGGGTCATGGAGCCGGTGAGCGGAGAAGGGCAGGCAGTCACGCCGGCAGACCGGCGCGGCACGGTCGTGGTCTATCCGGGCAATGCGCAACGCAGTCCGTGCCGCCATGAACGCGACGCCTACAGCGCAATGGCCAGGCGCCTGGCCGCGCTCAAGGGTTACGCGTTCGGCGGCGTGTTCGACGCCGCGCGCGCCTATGACGGCCCGCTGTATTTCGTGCCGAGCGATACCTTCGTCAGCATCGCGTCCGCGCGCCGGCTCGGCATTCATGGCGAGCAGGACTTGTTCGGCGGCGTGGTCCCCTATCCCTTCATCGCCACCAAGACCATCACCCATGCGCTGCCCGCGCCCGGCGCGCGGGCGCCGCACGGCTGGTCGCACGCACTGGCGCGCCGGGTGCGGGACGTGGTGCTGCCGGGTTTTTCCGCCTTCTCGGTCGCGGATGCCCTGGCCGCCGGCCGCGCCCTGCTGGAGCAGGGCGCGGTGCGCGTGAAGAAGGCCAGCGGCATCGGCGGCCTGGGGCAGTGGGTGGCGGCCGACGCCGCCGAGCTCGCGCGCTGCCTGCGCGCGCTCGATGCGCTGGAAGTCGAGCGCGAGGGGATAGTCGTCGAGCGCAACCTGGCGCAGGTGGAGACGCTGTCGGTCGGCCAGGTGCGCGTGGACGGGCTGCTGGCGACCTACTGCGGCACGCAACGGCTGACCACCAACAATGCCGGCGAGGAGGTGTACGGCGGCTCCGACCTGGTGGTGGCGCGCGGCGGTTTCGATGCGCTGCTGCGGCTGGATCTGGCGCCGGAGGCGCTGACCGCGATCGCGCAGGCGCGCGCCTATCATGCGGCCGTGCTGGAATGCTACCCCGGCATGTTCGCCTCGCGCTGCAATTACGACGTGGCGCAAGGCAGCGACGAGGCGGGCCGGCGCTATTCCGGCGTGCTGGAACAATCCTGGCGCATCGGCGGCGCCAGCGGCGCGGAAGTGGCGGCGCTGGCCGCGTTCCAGGCCGATCCGGCGCTCGCCGCGGTGCGCGCCTCGACCGTCGAGGCGTATGGCCACGGCGCGCGCGTTCCGCCCGGCGCGGTGGTCTACTTTCAGGGCGTGGACCGGCACGCCGGCCCGATCACCAAGTATTCGACCCTGAAGCCGCATGCCAACCCGTGACGACAAGATCCGCATCGCCGTCGACGGCGGCCACATCGACGGCACCCTGGTGGCGCCGGCCACCCGCATTCCGGGCGTGCTGTTCGTGCACGGCTGGGGCGGCAGCCAGGAGCAGTACCTGGCGCGCGCGCGCGAAATCGCCGCGCTCGGCTGCGTGTGCCTGACCTTCGACTTGCGCGGCCACGGCAGCACCAATGCGCAGCACGAGACGGTCTCGCGCGAAAGCAACCTGCGCGACGTGCTGGCCGCCTACGACGTGCTGGCCGGCCACCGCCTGGTCGACCCGGCGTCGATCGCGGTGGTCGGCAGCAGCTACGGCGGCTATCTCGCGGCGATTCTCACTGCGCTGCGGCCGGTGAAATGGCTGGCGCTGCGGGTGCCGGCGCTGTACATGGACAGCGACTGGGACGCGCCCAAGCGCCAGCTGCACAAGGGGCCAAGCCTCGGGATCTACCGCAGCAGCGCGGTGCCGGCCTCGGACAACCGGGCGCTGCGCGCCTGCGCCGGCTTCAAGGGCGACGTGCTGGTGATCGAGTCCGAGTTCGACCACATCATTCCGCATGCGGTCATCGCCAACTATCTCGACGCCTGCGTGCAGGCGCATTCGCTGACCTACCGCGTGATCAAGGGCGCCGACCACGGCCTGACCGAGGAAGCCGGCCAGCGCGCCTATACCGCGCTATTGACCAACTGGCTGACCGAGATGGTGTTCGGCGAACGGGCCGGCAACACGCCGACGCAGACCGTGACGATGCCGGGCAGCGCCTTGCCGGAGGCGCCGCCGGGCGCGGCGTAGCATCCATGAAGCTGTTAGCAGGCTGCGCCGCCGCACACCGCCGCCCGGCATGGATTGCCGCCGATCGCATAGCACAGTTCGCCCGGCCGCTCGATCGCCCATAGCGCGAAATCCGCCGCCTTGCCGACTTCCAGGCTGCCGCATTCGCGGCTCAGGCCGAGCGCCCTCGCCGCGTGTATCGTCACGCCGGCCAGCGCTTCGCGCGGCGTCATGCGAAACAGCGTGCACGCCATGTTCATCGCCAGCAAGAGCGAGGTCATGGGCGAGGTGCCGGGATTGCAGTCGGTGGCGATCGCGATCGGCACGCCGGCGTCGCGCAGCGCCGCCAGCGGCGGCAACCTGGTTTCGCGCAAAAAGTAGAATGCGCCCGGCAGCAGCACTGCGGCCGTGCCGGCGGCGGCCATCGCCGCCACGCCCGCCTGCGACAGGTATTCGAGGTGATCCGCCGACAGGCCGCCATAGCGCGCAACGAGCGCCGCGCCGCCCTGGTCGGACAATTGTTCCGCATGCAGCTTGACCGGCAGGCCGAGCGAGCGCGCGGTCCGGAACAGCCGCTCCGTCTGTGCGGCGGAAAAGCCGATGTTTTCGCAGAACGCATCGACGGCGTCGACCAGCCCTTCTGCGGCCAGCGCCGGCAGCATGTGCGTGCACAGCATGTCGATGTAGGCGTCGGCGCGGCCCGCGTATTCCGGCGGCAGCGCGTGCGCGCCGAGGAAGGTGGTCGTCACGCGCACCGGCAGCGACTGGCCGATCCTGCGCGCCACGCGCAGCATCTTGCGCTCGCCGTCCAGGTCGAGGCCGTAGCCGGACTTGATCTCCAGCGTGGTGACGCCTTCGGCCAGCAGCGCGCGCACGCGCGGCAGGCTGGCCGCGTACAGCGCATCTTCCGGCGCGGCGCGGGTGGCGCGCACGGTCGACAGGATGCCGCCGCCGCGCCGCGCGATTTCCTCGTAGGCCACACCGTTCAAGCGCGCCTCGAACTCGTCGCTGCGGTTGCCCGCGTGGACGATGTGGGTGTGGCAGTCGATCAGGCCGGGCGTGAGCCAGCCGCCGCCGCCGTCGTGTTCCGTCCCGGCGCGATAACCGGCGGGCAGCGCGCTGCGCGGCCCCAGCCAGGCAATGCGGCCATTGCTGACGGCGATGGCGCCGTCGCGGATTTCGCCGTAGCCGCTGGAATCTGCGAGCGTGGCAAGGTGGACATTGACCCACAGGGCGTCCCAGCGGGGAGATTGATCAACGGGCATTCTGTGCATCCTGTCGTGAGAGATGGACGAGGTAAAGGCGGGCAGCCGGGGCGGAAAGCCGGACCTGCGGATTGTCCGCGCGCTCGATCAGCACCGCATCGCCGCAGTCCAGCGCAACGCTTGGTCCGTTGGCGCTGCTGCAGATGACGTGTGTGCCGGATGCGCAGTAGATGAACAGCAGATCCGCCTGCCGCGCCAGCGACGCGCTTCCGTTCAGCCGCATCTGTTCGAGCGTGTGCATCCAGAGCGCGCGCCGCGTCATCACGTTGAAATCCGCAATCGGACCTCCGGGCAGTTCCGCTTCGATGCGTTGCTCGCCCCGGAAAACGCAGGGCGCACTGCCGGCGGTCAAGGTTTCGGCCCGCGTGCCGTCAATGCGCAGGCACAGACCGCCTCCGTCCAGCACCGCCAGCGAGCGGTCGACGCCGCCGAAGTGCGAAAACGGACCGGATGCCGTCACCCGCGCCGAACTGATGCGCCATGCAAAATCGTCGAGGCCGGCGCCGTCCGGATGAACGGCCAGTTCCGTCGTGACGCCGCCGCCGTTCTTCCATGGCATGGTCCGGTAGCTGCCGGCATCGAACTTGCGCATGATGGCTATGCGATTAGGCGCCGGCGTGTTCCGCGATGCGCGCCACCAGGCGGGCGGCGACGCGCGCGGTGCGCTGGTCGATGTCGTGCGACGGATTGAGCTCGGCGACGTCGGCCACGCGCAGTTTCCCGCAGCCGGCGACCAGGTCGACGATCGGCTCGACCACTTCCAGCGGCACGCCGCGCGGCGCCGGCGCGCTCACGCCCGGCGCGACCGCCGCCGGCAGCACGTCGAGGCAGATCGTGAAGTACACATGGTCGACCTGCGCGATGAAGTCCGACAGCGTCGCCAGCGTCTGGTCCAGGCGCGTGACATCCATCTCCTCGTCCAGCCGCCACGTCACGCCCAGCGCGCGCGCGCGTTCGAACAGGGCCGCCGTGTTGGCGAAATGGCTGACGCCGAGGCAGCAATAACGGAAATCCCAGCCGCGCCCACGGCAATCCTCCGCGATCTGGCGAAACGGCGTGCCGGAGCTGGCGCGCTGCGCCAGGCGCAGGTCGAAGTGCGCATCGAGATTGACGACACCGATACGCGGCGCTTTTTCCGTCCTGGCGAGATGACGCGCGAGGCCGCCGAAGGAGCCGAATGCGATTTCATGCCCGCCGCCCAGCGCGATCGGCAGCAGGCCGCGCGAGAGTACCTGATCGACGGCGGCCGACAGATCCTCTTGCGCGCTTTCCAGCCCGTCGCCGTTTTCATCGGCGACGCTCACCACGTCGCCGCCGTCGTAGATCGCGGTGCAGCGATGCACCGGCATGTTGCCCAGCGCGGCGCGCATCGCCGCCGGGCCGCCCCTGGCGCCGCCGCGACCGTGGTTGCGCAGCACGCCTTCGTCGCAGGCGAAGCCGACCAGCGCGATGCCTGTTCCCTGCGCCGCCTGCTCCAGCGGGCGCACGATCTGGTGCCAGCGGCTGCCCAGCGCGCCCTCGGCGTCATCGATGCGGCCGTGCCAGCGGCGCATGTCGGGTGCTTGGTGCATGGCTTTCTCCCTCAGTACAGACCAGCAAACAATTCCCGGCAGGTCGCGCTCAAGCCGCCTTGCAACACCATCTGCCTGGCCGCCTCGATATCCGGCGCGAACAGCCGGTCCTTGTCGTAAAAGCCGACCCGCTTGCGCAAGTCCGCGTGCACCGCGGCCAGCCTGGGCGAGGTCGCCAGCGGCCGGTGGAAATCGATGCCTTGCGCGGCGGCCAGCACCTCGATGCCGACGATGGTGGCGGTGTTGTGCGCCATCTCGTGCAGGCGCCGTCCGGCGAAGGTGGCCATGCTCACATGGTCTTCCTGGTTGGCGGAAGTCGGCAGGCTGTCCACGCTGGCCGGGTGCGCGAGCGATTTGTTCTCGGAAGCCAGGGCGGCGGCCGTCACGTGCGCGATCATGAAGCCGGAGTTCAGGCCCGGCGACTGCACCAGGAAGGGCGGCAGCCCCGACAGCGTGGAATCGATCAAGAGCGCGATGCGGCGCTCGGACAAGGCGCCGATTTCGGCGATCGCCAGCGCGATCGTGTCGGCGGCGAAGGCGACCGGCTCGGCATGGAAGTTGCCGCCGGAAATGACGTCGCCTTGCTCCGCATAGACCAGCGGGTTGTCGGTCACGGCATTGGCCTCGATCAAAAGCGTGCGCGCGGCGTTGCCGATCAAGTCGAGGCAGGCGCCCATCACCTGCGGCTGGCAGCGCAGGCTGTACGGGTCCTGCACGCGGTTGTCGTGCTCCAGGTGCGAGCGGCGGATTGCGCTGCCGGCGAGCAGCTGGCGGTAGATTTCCGCCAGCGCGATCTGGCCCGGCTGCCCGCGCACCGCATGCACGCGCGGATCGAACGGCGCGTCGCTGCCCTTGGCCGCGTCGACCGACAGCGCGCCGGCCACGGTCGCCGCCTCCAGCAGGCGCTCGGCGAGGAACAGGCCGTGCAGCGCGAACGCCGTCGACACCTGGGTGCCGTTGATCAGCGCCAGGCCTTCCTTGGCCGCCAGCGTCACCGGCTTCAGTCCGGCCCGTTCCAGCGCTTGCCGCGCCGGCACCGGCTTGCCGGCGACGCGCACCTCGCCTTCGCCCAACAGCGCGAGCGTCATGTGCGCCAGCGGCGCCAGATCGCCCGAGGCGCCGACCGAGCCCTTGCTGGGGATGCAGGGCATGATGCCGGCGTTGACCATGCCGATCATGGTGTCGATCACCGACGCCCGGATGCCGGAATAGCCGCGCGCCAGGCTGCCGATCTTCAGCGCCAAAATCAGGCGCACGACCGCATCGTCGATCAGCTCGCCGCTGCCGACCGCGTGCGACAGGATCAGGTTGCGCTGCAGCTGTTCGAGCTGATCGTCCGGAATATGGGTCTTGGCGAGCTTGCCGAAACCGGTGTTGATGCCGTAGGCGGGAACGCCGCGCTCGGCGATTTTGCGGACCGTGGCGGCGGAGGCCTCGATCGCGGCATAGGCGGACGCATCGAGCGCGAGCGGAACGGCGCCGCGCCAGATGGTGCGCATGTCGCTCAAGGCGAGTTGGCCGGGCTTCAGGATCAGGCTGCTGTTCATGGGTGGCTACCTTTCGAATCTATGCCGCGATACGCGCTGCCGTCACTTCACCATCGGCAGGTTCAGGCCGTTGCGCTTGGCGCAGGCGATCGCGCTCTCGTAGCCGGCGTCGGCATGGCGCATCACGCCGGAGCCGCAGTCGTTGACCAGCACGCGGCCCAGGCGTCTGGCGGCGGCCTCGGTGCCGTCGGCCACGATCACCACGCCGGAATGCTGCGAGTAGCCCATGCCGACGCCGCCGCCGTGGTGCAGGCTGACCCAGGTCGCGCCGCCCGCGGTATTGAGCAAGGCGTTCAAGAGCGGCCAGTCGGAGACTGCATCGGTGCCGTCCTTCATGCTTTCGGTTTCGCGGTTCGGGCTGGCCACCGAGCCGGTGTCGAGGTGGTCGCGGCCGATCACGATCGGCGCCTTCAGCTCGCCGGTTTTGACCATTTCATTGAAGGCGAGGCCGGCGAGGTGGCGCTCGCCCAGGCCCAGCCAGCAGATGCGCGCCGGCAGGCCCTGGAAGGCGATGCGCTCGCGCGCCATGTCGAGCCAGTTATGCACGTGCTTATTCTGCGGGAACAGCTCCTTGATCTTGGCATCGGTCTTGTAGATGTCTTCCGGATCGCCCGACAGCGCCACCCAGCGGAACGGGC
>OFCW01000093.1_pt1 | contig 37297 bp, 36 predicted proteins | sample 1520951 | NCBI WGS metagenome assembly OFCW01 (sample SAMEA4349680, study PRJEB24078) | microbial mat metagenome | biome: Terrestrial Biome; feature: Habitat; material: Microbial Mat | place: India | collected 2012-06-12 | depth 10 m | reverse complement strand
TTTCCCTTTCGGTATCATCTCATGACCTCTTGCACACAAAAAATCTGACAGGCTCAGCGTATCGTGCGACGGAATGCCATTCTCCAGCGGCACGAATTGCCGCAGCCAATCCAGGCGGGCATCGAACGATTCCTCGATGGCTTCCAGTTGTCCATGCCGCCAATCACCGCGCACAGCGTTAGGAACAAAATGTCGAGCAAACGGGGCCATGTCCTTCCCACTACTCTCGGATCGGGCAATGCTGAAAAACAGTCTTTTCAAGCCCTCAACTGAACTTCCTGGGTCATCGCGCTCTCCGCCAAAAAGACCAAGTAGGCGCCGATTCCCTCACGCTTTCAACTCGCCTCATAACTCATTGAAATTCAATACGTTTTTGTGCGAAAGCCTTGTCCCCGTCGATGTTTTTACGCCGACTTCATTCAATTGTAAGATATTCAGTCAATGCTTCATTTCATACGCCTCTGATATACGGCGGTGTCCAAGGCTGTGTCGGTATTGATGCAATCCAACAAAAAAAAATTGGGACGTTTCTGCAATTGCCTATATGCATTGTAAAATCATTGGTCTTTAATTTCGCCCTGCTACCTTTGTTATAAAAAATGAATGATATTTGTATTCGGAGTGCTTTGCTGGAGCAGCTTATTTCAAAGCTTAATCAACGGACTGCATTGATCGGCATCGTTGGATTAGGCTATGTTGGCTTGCCACTGATGCTGCGGTACGTGGATGTAGGCTTTCGCGTACTTGGCATCGATATCGATAGGGATAAGGTTGCGCGTCTGAATGACGGACAGAGCTATATCGAGCATATTTCTTCAAAATCCATTCAAGCAGCGAAAGACAAAGGCTTTGAGGCGACAACCGATTTTGCACGGGCATCGGAGCCCGATGCACTCATCATATGCGTGCCCACTCCCCTGAATGCCTACCGCGAGCCGGATTTGAGCTTCGTACTAAATACAACGGAGGCCTTGGTTCCGCATATGCGTCCAGGGCAAATTATTTCGCTGGAAAGCACTACTTATCCAGGGACGACCGACGAAGAACTCAAGCCTAGGTTGGAGTCGCGTGGGTTCAAAGTGGGTGAAGATGTGTTTCTCGTGTTTTCGCCCGAACGTGAAGATCCCGGCAATCCAAATTTCGAAACGCGGACCATCCCCAAAGTGTGCGGAGGTACTACTGAAGCTTGCCAGAAGGCGGGTATTGCTTTGTACAGTGCAGCGATTGATAGGGTGGTCCCTGTCAGTTCAACCCGTGCCGCAGAGTTGACGAAACTACTCGAAAATATTCATCGTGCAGTGAATATTGGCCTCGTTAACGAAATGAAGATCATTGCCGACAAGATGGGCATTGATATTCATGAGGTAATTCGAGCGGCAGCAACCAAGCCATTCGGATTTACTCCTTACTATCCGGGGCCCGGACTTGGTGGACACTGCATTCCGATCGACCCGTTCTATCTGACCTGGAAAGCGCGTGAGTACGGCCTTCACACACGCTTCATCGAACTCGCGGGCGAAATCAACAGCGATATGCCGCATTGGGTAGTCAGCAAATTAGGTGACGCACTAAACGACCGCTCTCGCTCAATCAAGGGCAGCAGGGTGCTGGTGCTTGGCATCGCGTACAAAAAGGACGTGGACGATATGCGCGAATCCCCGTCGGTTGAGTTGATGGAGATTTTGCGCGATAAAGGCGCCGAAGTGGCGTACTCTGATCCGCACGTGCCAGTATTTCCGAAAATGCGGGAGCATCATTTCGATCTCAAGAGCGTTCCACTGACCGCGGAGTCCATTGCAGCGTATGACGTGTTGCTGCTGGCAACTAATCACAAGGCATTCGACTACGATTTGATTCAAAAGAATGCGAAGCTGATCATAGATACGCGCGGGGTATATCTTGAACCGCTTCCCAATGTAGTCAAGGCATAAATCCAGAAAGACTGATCCATGCGTCAATACCCTGCCCCTATTACAGGCCGTAAAATTCGTTTCGCATTAGTCGGCTGCGGACGTATCGCCAAAAATCATTTCGGTGCAATTGCGCAACATGCTGACCGCGCAGAACTTGTCGGCGTATGCGACGTTGATCCGAAGGCTTTGGATGATGCCGTCACCGCTACCGGAGCCACTCCATATAGCAGCCTGAATGAGATGCTCGAGAAGTGTGGTGCAGATGCATTCATTCTGACGACGCCGTCTGGCTTGCATCCAGAACAGGCGATTCAAATTGCAGAGAGTGGCCGCCGCATCCATGTCATCACGGAGAAGCCGATGGCGACGCGCTGGGAGGATGGCAAGCGCATGGTTTCTGCATGCGACGCTGCCGGCGTTCGTCTTTTTGTGGTCAAGCAAAATCGGCGCAACGCAACGCTTCAGCTGTTGAAAAGCGCGGTCGAGAAGAAACGCTTTGGCCGCATTTACATGGTGAACTTGAACGTATTCTGGACGCGCCCGCAGGACTACTACGACAGTGCCAAATGGCGTGGCACTTGGGAGTATGACGGCGGCGCATTCATGAACCAGGCTAGCCACTATGTCGATTTGATCGACTGGCTGATCGGGCCGGTTGAAAGTCTGCAGGCGTATACCGCAACGCTGGCGCGCGATATCGAAGTGGAAGATACCGGCGTGATTAGCTTGCGGTGGCGCAACGGCGCGCTCGGTTCGATGAATGTCACGATGCTTACCTATCCGAAGAACATGGAGGGCAGCATCACCATCCTGGGTGAAAAAGGCACCGTACGCGTCGGTGGTGTCGCGGTGAATGAGATCCAGCACTGGGAATTTGCCGAATCGGACCCGGACGACGAAAAAATCAAGAGTGCCAGCTATCAAACCACTTCGGTATACGGATTTGGTCATCCGCTGTATTACGACAACGTGATCAAGGTATTGCGTGGAGAAGCGGAGCCGGAAACCGATGGTCGCGAAGGCTTGAAATCACTTGAAGTGCTTATCGCCACATATCTGTCCGCAAGGGACGGAAAACGCGTAGCATTGCCGCTGGATTATTGACATGAGCGCGGTAATCCATTCCTCCGCTATCGTCGATGACGGTGCGCAGATCGGTGAGGGCACGCGGGTCTGGCATTGGGTCCACATTTGTGGCGGCGCACGCATCGGTAATGGTTGTTCACTGGGGCAAAATGTTTTTGTCGGCAATGACGTGGTCATCGGCAATAACGTCAAGATTCAGAACAATGTGTCCGTGTATGACGCGGTCCGCCTCGAGGACGATGTGTTCTGCGGACCAAGTATGGTCTTCACCAACGTCTATAACCCTCGCTCCGCGATCACTCGCAAGAACGAATATCGGCAGACACTGGTGCGCCGCGGCGCAACGCTAGGTGCTAATTGCACAATTGTTTGCGGTTCCACTATTGGTGAATACGCATTTATCGGCGCCGGTGCTGTGGTGAATAGCGATGTGCCTTCCTACGCATTGATGGTTGGTGTACCCGCCAAGAGGAAGGGGTGGATGTGCAAATGCGGCGTTCAACTCAAGGGCAAAGGGCGCGTGCGCTGCAATTGCGGTACTGAATACCAAATAGATGAATCAAGTTGCGTAGCACTATGACAAACAAGATCGAATTTATTGACCTTAAGACGCAATATGCCGCGCTGAAGGAATCCATTAATGCTCGTATCCAGCGTGTGCTTGATCATGGTCAGTACATCATGGGGCCTGAGGTCCGCGAGCTCGAGGAAAAGCTGGAAGCTTATACCGGAGCGAAGCACTGTATTACCGTTGCCTCCGGTACGGAAGCGCTGCTGATTTCACTGATGGCATTGGGCGTGAAGCCTGGCGATGAAATCATCACGACGCCTTTTACATTCGTGGCGACTGCCGAAGTGATCGTTTTGCTGGGCGCGACGCCGGTATTTGTCGATATCGAGCCGGATACCTGCAATATCGATCCGAAGCTGATCGAAGCCGCAATCACGCCAAAGACGAAGGCGATCATTCCCGTTTCGCTCTATGGCCAAGTCGCAGACATGGACGAAATCAATGCGATAGCTGCCCGCCATGGAAATATCCCGGTTATCGAAGATGCCGCGCAGAGCTTCGGTGCGACCTACAGGGGGAAAAAGAGCTGTAACCTCTCGACGATCGGCTGCACAAGCTTCTTCCCGAGCAAGCCGCTCGGTTGCTATGGCGACGGTGGGGCGATTTTCACGAATGACGATGCGCTCGCCAAGGCGATGCGTGAGATTCGCGTTCATGGCCAGGAAAGACGGTACTACCATACACGTGTTGGTGTCGGCGGTCGAATGGATACGCTGCAGTGTGCAGTTGTGCTCGCTAAATTGGAACGCTTCAGCTGGGAAATTGAACAGCGAGTCAAATTAGGTAATAGGTACCTTCGCTTACTAAATGGCGTACCAGGAGTTATGCCGCCGATGGTACGGGAAGATCGAATCAGCGTATGGGGGCAGTTTACAGTGCAAGTTCCTAACCGAGATGTAGTGGTCAGTAGGTTTAAGGAAGCGGGAATTCCAATCGCAATTCATTATCCAATTACATTGGATCGGCAACCGGCATACCAAAATATATCTCGATATGGAGTGTTGGCTAATAGCGCTCTTGTCGCGTCTCGAGTGATCAGCCTGCCAATGGGGCCAGATCTGTCGGAGGAAACTCAAGCCTTGGTCATTGATACATTAAAAAAAGCAGCATAGGCTGAATGGGTTAGATGAATATTTCAATTGGCATAAACGACTTTACAGAAACGTTTCGGTTGCGCCGCCTCTGGATATTTTGGGGGTGGTTGGATATTCGCCAGAGATACCGGCGATCCATCCTCGGACCGTTTTGGGTAACCATGACAATGGGGATAAGTATTCTTGCTACCGGCCTTGTATATGCATTTCTGTTCAAACAGGAGCTAGCCTCGTATCTTCCCTATGTCGCCTCCGGATACGTAATCTGGGCCCTAATAAGCGGATATGTTGGTGACGCATGCTCGGTATTTATTCAAAACGAGGGGTTCATTAATCAACTGAAACTCCCTTTCTCGATATATCCAGTTCGGCTGCTGTGGCGGTACGTAATCATGTTCCTGCATCACTCGGTTATTCTGGGAATCGTTTTATTTCTATTCTTAGATACCAGTGTATTTGCAATTGTTGCAGCTATTCTGGGATTGTGTTTAACAAGTGTTAATCTTCTTTGGATAGGAACGCTTCTCGGATTGTTGTCGGTCCGAGCGAGGGATCTGCCAATACTAGTCTCCACGATTTTCCAGGTAATGTTCTTGGTTACGCCAGTAATCTGGCCCGCGAAGGCCCTTGGCACAAAGAGCGCAATTGTTCTTTGGAATCCGTTTTATCATCTTCTCGAAGTTATTAGATCGCCGTTAATTAGCGGAATAACTTCGCTGTGGTGGACTCATGTCATCGTCTCCTTGGCTATGGCTGTAATCGGGATCGCCATTACAGTTCTGTTCCTTTCGTCATGGCGTCGGCGACTTGTTTTTTGGTTATGAGCAATTTTATAAAAACGTGCAATTTATCTATTAAATACCCGTTCAGAGATCCTGCACTTGATAGCATACAGGGGCGCCTGGCGCGTATTCTGCAAAGAAGTCGGGGGCATCATGTCGAGGCGGTTCGGCACGTCCACGCGCTTCATGGTCTCTCATTAGAAATTCATGAGGGCGAACGAGTTGGATTAATAGGGACAAATGGATCGGGTAAAACAACTCTACTCAAAGTCTTAGCCGGTGTGTTGTTCCCAACTTCAGGCATGGTCAATGTGTCCGGAACGGTAAACGCAATTTTCGACCCGAGCCTCGGTATGGACCCGGAAGCCTCTGGCTACGAGAACATGCGAATTCGCTGCATGTTGTTGGGTGTGAAGTCAAACGATATCGAGGAGAAAATCAGCGAAATAGCCGAGTTTTCGGAGTTGGGCGATGCCTTGATACGTCCGATAAAAACTTACTCCGCCGGTATGTCAATGCGATTGGCATTTTCAATTGCAACGTCTATTGAGCCAGAGATTCTCGTAATGGACGAGTGGCTGTCAGCCGGTGATGCCCGGTTTGTGTCAAAGGCTCTTCGAAAGATGCAAAGCCTAATAATGGCATCTCGAATTCTCGTGATCGCATCACATTCTGAACACGTTCTAACTGAATGGTGCAATCGGTTGCTCTGGCTGCGAGATGGACAACTAATAGAAGATGGCGCGCCAGCGGAAGTTCTTAAGAGCTACCGTAAATACACTGCATCTGAATAAATACAGATTGGTTGAAAAGAGTTCTTGGATCTCTAATGAAAAAAACAGTACTGATGCTCGATCACGAGCCGATGATGATTGATAGGCGGATTGTGCTCGAGGGCCAATCACTTGTGCAGGCTGGATACCGGGTTATTTTAGCAACCCGAGGTGATGGGCAAAAAAAATGCGTGGATATAGAGCGTGGAATTGAAGTTTTGCGCTTTCCTTTGGAGGAGCAAGGGGGCGAGCATCATTCAATTGTTGGCGATATGACTCAAATCGACGCTTGGAATGGTTCCCCTGGAAATCCCGATCTCGAACGTGCTGTACGAGATCGATTTGCGTTTTTACCTAGAATTGTCCAATCTGTGATTTATGGTGTCGCTTGCCCAGAAGTATTTGCATCTTCACTTCGCAATCGTGTCCCAACTCTTAAGCTTATTTTCGGTCGGCTGTTCGAGCCGATTGTTTACACCTTATTACTGCGTCCAAGATATCTAGTTCCATACTGGAGGGTGTTTAAGTACCGCGCACGGCTATCTTTTAGAAATAGGAGCTCCAAAGAGGGGCTCGAACCGTTTCAACAAGATATTTATACATATGCGGTCAATAAAATTCGCCCCGACGTTGTGCATGCACATGACCTCCCAAATTTGGAATTAGGCATAAAGATTGCCAGCAAGGTTGGAGCAAAGCTTGTTTATGATGCTCATGAGTTATATCCAATGCAGCACTTTTCGAGCGAGCTCCAGCGATCCAAATTGGCAGACCTAGAGAAGCGTCTGATCGGTAAAGCGGATGCAATCATAGCTGTAAATCGACAATGCGAAGAGGTGTTGCGTCGGATATATCCAGAGGCTAAAGAAATTGTGATTTTATCCAATGCAACAGAAAGCCCTGCCGGTTTTAACCCTGTTAAGAAGGGCCGGCTATGGCACGAACGGTTCAGTCTCGACCCTACTACTAAAGTCATGGTTTTTCAGGGCGGAATTAACCCGGTTCGTAACGTAGATCATCTGGTCCGTGCGATGGTTCATGTGCCTGATAATATTCACGTCGGTTTTATTACATATCGTAAGGATATTCCATATTATCAAGCACTTACTAGCCAATTAGGCATTAGTCACCGCGTTCATTATGTGGTCGAGATTCCCTGGGATGAGGTCATTCACTGGCTATCTTCAGCTGATGTGGGTGTAATGCCATATCAAGCGGCAAGCTTTAATGCCAAGATATCATCGCCGAACAAGCTTTTCGAATTTGTAGTCGCCGGCCTTCCTATTATCGCTAGTAGTGAGCTTGATAATGTTAAAGAGGCAGTGGATAAGTATGGCATCGGCGTTTATCGCCTCTTGCGAGAGGATGATTCGTACATTGAAGCTATACAAGATATGTTTGATGAGGAAAAAGGTGGTCCAGCACGTTTTGCAAGTAACGTCTTAAGTGTTCGTAATTTGTTTATGTGGGACAACGAAGCGCCTCGGCTTTTGAATTTGTATGAACGTTTAACGAATCGGAGTGCCGAATGTGCGGCTTAGCCGGCATCATCGATAGAGTTACATCTCGTGAGGTTCTTCGTGATAAGGCTTCGCGGATGGTTGACACAATTCGACACCGCGGGCCTGATGGCAAAGGAGTTATTGTTACTAACGATGGCGTTGCACTTGGACATGCGCGGCTCGCTATTCTCGACCTAACTGCGAGCGCTGATCAGCCAATGACAAGTGTGACTGGCCAGACGAGTATTGTATTTAATGGGGAAATCTACAACTATGGTGAACTGAGAAAGGAGCTAGTTGGTCACGGGTTTACATTCAAAACCCGTTCAGATACAGAAGTATTACTTAATGCGTACGAATGCTGGGGTAAAGATTTTGTTAGTCGGCTCAACGGCATGTTCGCATTCGCGTTATACGATTCACGCAATAGTAGTGTGCTTTTAGCGCGGGATCGGCTGGGAATCAAACCCTTATATTACTTTGCGAACAGAAGAAAGATCCTGTTCGCATCTGAGATTAAAGCAATTTGCTCTGTATTGGATTATCGGCCTGAAATCGACCGAGAGGCCATCGCTGAATATCTGGCGTTCCAAAATAATTATGGCTCTCGCACGATGGTCGAGGGTGTTTCAATGTTCCCGGCTGGATCGCTGGCCTTGCTTCGGCACGATTCTTTGGAGATTAAGTTCGAGCAGTATTGGACTGCTCAGATTGCGGCTACTTCTGTTTCTTCTCGTTTGCTGCGTCAGGAGCTGGCCCAAGCTATTCAAGAGTCTGTCGATAGGCAATTAGAGGCAGACGTGCCGGTTAACTCGTTTTTGAGTGGCGGAATCGATAGTTGTGCTATTGCAGCGACTGCAGCCGCTCGCGCTGGCCGAATTAAAACTTTTACTTGTGGCTTTGACTTGACTGACGCCACCGCTGCCGAACTTGCTTTCGATGAAAGACGACGAGCAGAGCTAATGTCACGGACGATCGGTAGTGAGCATTACGAGGTTGTGTTAAAAGAGGACGACTTTATCGCGCTAATGGACGATTGGGCTTGGTATGCAGAAGAGCCAAGAGTAGGTTCAAATTTCCCCAATTATGCTGTGTCAAGACTCGCCTCGAAGTTCACTAAGGTGTGTCTCTCCGGTACGGGGGGAGACGAGTTATTCGGCGGTTACCCTTGGCGATATGCCGCAGCACTTGATGCAACAAGCACAGACGACTTTTGTCACCGATACTATTCGTTCTGGAGCCGAATGGTTAGCCAAGAACATTATGCTGACCTTATTGCCCCAATTGCCGGTGAGGTCACTTTTGATCCGGTTGCGGCATTTCGCGAGCGCCTAGAGAATTGCGGCGAGCGAGCTGGTAATGACAAATATTCCCTTGCCAACTCCGCTTTGTTGTTTGAGCTGGAAACCTTCCTCCATGGCTTATTGGTTGCGGAAGATAAGGCATCAATGGCACACGGGCTGGAAATCCGTGTGCCGCTCTTGGATAACCGTCTTGTTGATCTTGCGTTAGCAACCCCCTTTGAGGAAAAGGTTGAAATTACACATTCCACTACTAGTGGATCTGTGTACGGCAAGGGCAGTGCAGAAATGCCCTCATATACAAATGGAAAGAAAATTCTTCGAGAAGTATTAGCTCACTATGTTCCTGAGCAAATCTCTTCCGCACGCAAACAAGGTTTTTCTCCTCCTTTTGAAACTTGGTTCCGAAAGAAAATGAGCCCTTGGATTTCAAGTGAAGTCTTTAGTAACAAATCGCCTATAGCAGATTTGCTGGATATGGAAATAGCGACATCATTATGGAGGGAGCATTTGACAGGCCAGGCAAATCATCGATTATTCGTGTGGGGGATGATCGCCTTACACCAATTTGCCACACGCTTTCTTAGGGGATTTAATTGAAGAAAAAGGAAATACTCATACTCGGGCCTCATACTGATGATGGTGAATGGGGGGCCGGTGCTTCAATGGCAAAGTGGATTGAGGAAGGTCATTCCGTCCACTATGCAGCTTTTTCCGCTGCAGAAGAATCTGTTCCTAAGGACCTGCCTCAGGATGTGCTACGAGAGGAAATCCAGGTCGCCGTTAACGAGATTGGCATGAATATGGAGCGGCTGAAAGTATTTCATCACCGCGTCCGCTATTTTCCGCGAGACAGGCAAGATATATTGGAGGAAATGATTAGGCTTCGATCCGAATTGCAGCCGGATATCGTGGTTGTGCCTAGTTCATACGACACACATCAGGATCATGAGGTTATTAATCGAGAAGCGTTTCGGGCCTTTAAGAGATCGACCATACTTGGATATGAAATACCTTGGAACAATCGTCAAATTGACCTCACTTTCTTTAACGGGGTAACGGAAGGGCAGCTACAAAAGAAGATCAAGTCGATCGCGGCATACAAATCACAGTTATTTCGCGCCCCTAACTTTGCGGACCTTATCCAAAGCCTAGCAATACAGCGAGGTTCACAAGTTGGCCTTCCTTATGCAGAAGCGTTTGAGGTGATTCGATGGGTAGAAAAATAAGGCAAGGAGTAAGGGCGCGTAGTATCGCCCAAGCGTTGAGTCTCCCGGCGCCAGACAAAGACCTATTTGTGACCTCCGTGGCGTCCCTGTCTGATGCTACCAGCGGGAGTTTATGTTTTGCGAAGAACGCGGAGTGGGCCGCAAAGGCCCCTCAAGATTGTTTGCTAATCGTATCCGAGCAGGACCAGCCGATAGATGGCACAGCTGTTATTATTTCTTCTACGCCTAGACTTGATTTTGCTCGAGCACTTGTATTTTTAGAGCGCGAGGCAGGGTTTGTTTGGCGTGATAGCGATCCAATAGTTCATCCATCAGCAAGAATTGGAAAGAATGTCGTTCTTGGCAGAGGCGTCACTATTGGTGCGAATACTGTGATTTATCACAATGTTGTGGTGGGCGACGAGGTCTCGATAGGGTCTGATTGCGTCATTAAATCCGGTGCTGTAATTGGCGAAGAGGGATTTGGGTTTGAAAGGGATTCTCATGGGAGGGCGGTCCGGCTTCCACATATAGGAAAGGTTGTTATTGGTAATAATGTGGAAATCGGCTCCCTAACGACTGTTTGTCGAGGCACTCTGGCGGATACAGTGATCAGCGACGGGGCAAAAATTGATGATCATGTGCACATTGCGCACAATGTTCTTGTCGGCGAGGACGCGTTTGTAATTGCTTGCGCTGAAATTAGTGGTGGCGTCAGGATTGGTAAACAAGCTTGGGTAGCACCAAATACTTCCGTTCTTAATCAGCTAAACATCGGCGAAAAGTCGACTATTGGTTTAGGTGCAGTTGTTGTTCGAAATGTTGAAGCCGAGACAGTTGTTGTGGGAAACCCAGCGCGGCCACTTAAGCGTTGAGCACGTCTTCCACGAAGGCAGCGCTGCCCCTGAAGATGTCAGGCGGGATGTGTTCGAGTACATCAAGGTGTTTTACAACCGGGGACGCCGACACTTCGCGTTACGCTGTTGCAGCCCGCCACAGCATTATGCGGTGTGGGTTTCTGAGAAAAAGCTCGCGGCTTGATGAGATTGTTGGTCTCTGGAAAGCACAGACAAGTTCATGTGTTGAGGTGCGCTTTCGCCGGACGCCATAAATAGTACGATTGCTCGTTGGATGGCAAACATGATGTCTTCTTCCTTTGTTGTTTGTTTTATTGGGAGGGGCCGGGGCAGCTCAACTAATTGCGTTGGCGAGTGTGCCTCTATTGACCAGACTTTATTCGCCAGATGCATTCGGGCTGCTGGCTCTTTTTAAGTAACCGTTCACCCCACCATGACGACGAGGAGTTCATGATGAATCGTGCGGTGAATTATGCCGGAACCAATGAAGGCGCGGTGCCATGGCCCCGGTGCGCCTGAATTGCTTGGCTGAGGAAGTCAAGCACGTTGCGGCCTTGCCGCCGGCAACTGCCGGCGGCAGTCATGATGCGCTCGACATAGCGCGAGCCGCGCGCCGATTGCGTGCCGAAGCTGATCTTGCGCCAGATGACGAAGCGGCGCAGCGTGCGTTCGGCATGGTTGTTGGTCGGTTCCACGCCCGGTGTGGCGAGGAAGGTCCACAGGGCGTTGTGCAGGCTCAGAATGTTCCGGCAGGTGCGCGCCGTTTCGGCGCGTCGGCACGCCGCGCCCTCGTGCAACAGCGTTTCGATGCGCTGCCGCAGGAACGGCATCTGGATGTCGAACAGCTCACGGCGCAAGGTTCCATCCCGCACCCGGTGCCAGCAGGCGAACATGCGTTGCGTTGTCGCGATCAATGCATCGCCGATGCGGCCGGACGCGCCGCTGCGCTCGGCGATCCTGGTGAAGTCGCGCAACAGGTGCGCCCAGCACAGTTGCCGGCGCTCTTGATCAACCCAGGCATAGGCGTTGTAGCGGTCCGACACCAGGATGCCGGCGAAGGCCGCGCCCAGCGCTTCACGCGCCGCTTGCGCGCTGCGCGTGACGGCTGCCAGGAACACGGCCACGCATGGGGTCGTCACCAGCCACATCCAGCGCCGCGCGCCGCACTCCTTGTGCCCGGTCTCGTCGGCGTGCACGACGGCAGCGGCCTGCACATGCGCGTGCGCCTCGATTGCGATCCCGGCCAGCGCGTCGCCGATCTCGGCCTCGCCCTGGCTGATGGCGCCGACCGACAGCTCGATGCCGAACAGATCGGCCAGCACGCCCTGGGCCTGCCGCTTGGACAGGTGATAGACGCCGGTCAGCGCGCCGATGGCCGCCAGCAGGCGCGGACCGGTCACACGCTGGGCGACGCCGGGCGGCAAGGCGGCTTCGGCCATCCGGCCGCAGGCGCGGCAGGCGCCGGCGAACAGTCGGTATTCGGTCACCACGGGTGCCACCGGCGGCAGGTCGATCACCTGATGCCGGGCGATGAGGCCGGTGATCTTCACGGCGCCGCCGCAAGCCGGACAGAGGCCGGGCCGGCAGTCGTGCGCTTCGGTGACTTGGTCGGGGGGGCAGCAAGGTTCTGGCTTTGCCGGCATGGCCGGGCTGGGCCCCACGCTTCTTGCCGCTCGGCGACTTCTTCGCCGGCGGACGATGCGGATCGGCTGACGGGGGCGTGGAGGAATTGCGCGCGTTGGTGGTGAGCCGTTCTTCCAGCTTGGCGATGCGCTGGGTCAACGCCTCGATCTGCCGGGCCTGTTCCTCGATCGTTCGCGCCTGCGCTTGCGCCAGCGCCCACAGAGCGTCGATGAGTGTCTGTGCCTCTTCGAGAGTACGCGCGCGCGGCGCCGGTTGCGACAGGTCGATATCCATGCGTGTGAGAGTCGTCGCGCCGCATCCGGGTTGCACGCGACTCGCTCACACTCATTATTCATTGCCGCCGCTCAGCTCTTTGCTACGTCGGCCTTGACTCCCGCAATTTCCCTGCGGGGTGAACGGTTACCGCGGGACGATGAACTGTGCTAGCTTCATGGAAGATTATGCGAATTTTGGACTGCTCGGTTTAATTGCCAGCAGCATGCTATTGGCGGCATTGTTAGTGGCGCTAGGAAGCATCTTTTCCGGCCGACGAGCAATTGGCGTGGCTCTGAACAGTGCTCCGATATTGTATTTGTCTTCGGGCGCACTATTGTCTCTTTTGTTTTCAGGCGGATGGATATGTATAGTTTTGCTATACATGATCTTTCGCCGAGACTTTGAATATGGTCTTGAAAGGTAATGCATGTGTGGTATTGCAGGATACGTGAATAGGAACAACAAGGCAGTCCACCAAGCGATCATCGGCAGGATGACTGACGTTATCGAGCATCGCGGCCCTGACGGCCACGGTCATTTTTGGGGCGGAAACTTCGCTTTCGGTCATCGGCGCCTCGCTATTCTCGACCTCAGTGAGGACGGGCATCAGCCTATGGAGTACCCTGCTTCGCGTTGTGTGATCACGTTTAATGGTGAGATCTACAACTATGTTGAACTGCGTGAGGAGTTGAGGGAAAGGGGATATCAGTTCCACACAAAAACGGATACCGAGGTGATCCTTGCTGCCTACATGGAGTGGGGCGAGTCATGCGTGCACCGCTTTAACGGTATGTGGGCCTTTGCAATCTACGACCAACATAAGCAAGTTCTCTTTTGCTCTCGTGATCGTTTCGGAGTCAAACCTTTTTATTTCCTTAGCGATTCAAGTCGCTTCGCGTTTGGTTCAGAGATACGTCAGCTCTTGACGCTTACTGATGCACGTGCCAACGAAAAGGTTGTGCTTGATTTTTTGTTGACGAGTTTCGCCGATCATTCCGAAGAAACCTTTTATCAGGGGATTAGTAAACTCCCGGCAGGGCATAACTTATTTTATGACCTCAAGAGCCACTCAATTAACATTCGGCGTTTTTACAGCATAGCAAGCCGCTCTGAATGGACGGGCAAGGGCGCAGACGCAACCGCGAAGGATTACGTTGCGCTGCTTAATGACGCGGTAAGAGTACGTTTGCGCTCAGATGTCCCTGTTGGCACTTGCTTAAGCGGTGGACTTGATAGTTCAAGTGTCGCAACACTTGCTGCGGCGCAGTACATGCAGCAGTCTGGAAAGTCTTTCATTGGTATTACCGCCATTGGCGAAACGCCACGAACTGACGAGTCAGCTTTTGCCAAGGCGGTTGCCGAAGCGGGGCAAATGACATGGGTGCCGTTGAAGCCGACGTACGAAGAGTTTGTGGATACGCTTCCGAGTGTGGTGCGCGCACAAGAAGAGCCATATGGCGGGCCATCTATTAATATGCAATGGTTTGTGATGCGCACTGCTCGACAGCAAGGTGTGACGGTGCTGCTTGATGGTCAAGGTGGTGATGAAACTTTGTTGGGATATGAAAAATACTACGCTGCGCACATTGCGACGGTATGGCGTACCAAGGGTATGTTTAGCGCGATGCGTGCGATCCTTGATGCAAGGAGCAACAATTCCAAAATGGGGTTCATCAATACCGCCAAGTACTTGGTTGGCGGACTTTCCGCGCCGGCACGCTACCGGTTCTATCAATATCGGCATCGGTATCTGAAGTCAGTTCCATCGATGCCTGACCAGTTGCGTGCCTTTGCGAAGGCGTGTCTTGACGAGTTCGCATTGCAAAATCTGGAGATTACGCGAACCAACCTACCGATCTTGCTCAGATATGAGGATAAGAATTCGATGGCACATAGTATCGAAACGCGCTTACCATTCCTCGACTATCGCGCACTAGAGGCAGCGCTTTCGATTCCGGCGCAATACAAAATCAGAGGGGGGTGGACGAAATGGGTTTTACGCCAAGGAATGTCCGAAAAAATGCCGAGCACGGTTGTCTGGCGCAAGAACAAGCTTGGATTTGAAGCTCCAGAGGATCTTTGGCTTTCGAAGCATCAAGCAATCATGAAAATGAAAGTGCAACAATCATGCTTGCTCGGCAAGCTCTGTAATATGGATTCACTCAGCAGTATGTTTTCCAAGCTCGACTTGCGTACCCAATGGCGGCTTTATAGCACGGCGCTTTGGGAGGAGTGCTTTGGTGTAAAGTCATGACGCGCGTTTGTCATATGACGTCGGCTCATCCATGGGACGACGTGCGGATTTTCCATAAAGAGTGCCGTTCCTTAGCAGCCTCTGGATTTGATGTGCATTTAGTTGCGTGCGCGCCGCGCAAAATGCAAATAGACGGTGTTTCGGTTCATGCGATCCAGAGGAAGAATGGATGTAGGGTTGGGCGGATGGTGAAAACTGCGTGCGACGTGTATCGCGCGGCTAGAAACCTGGATGCCGAAATCTATCATATTCATGATCCTGAGCTTATTCCATACGCTTTGCTGTTGAAATGGCGCGGCAAGAAGGTCATCTATGACGCGCATGAAGATGTGCCACGTGACATTCTGTCCAAATCATGGATCCCATCCTGGGTAAGGAAGCCGTTGTCCCTCATTTGGGAAACGCTGGAAAATTTTGCTGCAAAGAGGTTGAGTTCGGTTGTTGCTGCTACCCCGCACATTGCCCAGAGATTCGTTACGGTTAATCCTTCGACAGTTGATGTAAATAACTTTCCTATTGATAACGAACTGACTGGACAGTCGGGCGAGAAGACGAAGGCGCCTAGAACGATTTGTTATATCGGTGGAATTAGCGATGTCCGTGGGGCCTTTGAAATGGTCAGGGCGCTGGAATTCGTCGATGCGACGTTAATCCTGGCGGGATCCTTCCAGAGCGCAGAACTCGAAGGCGCATTGCGCGCGCTGCCGGGTTGGGCGAAAGTGGATTACAGAGGAGTGGTCAGTCGGGAAGGTGTAGCGCAGATTCTTGCTGAATCTCGTATTGGATTGGTATTACTTCATCCGCTTACCAATTACATCGACGCATTGCCAGTCAAGATGTTCGAGTATATGTCTGCAGGACTGCCTGTATTGGCATCAGACTTCCCGTTATGGCGCAGCATTCTCTCCGATACGGGGGCTGGTGTTTGCGTTAATCCCCTTGACCCTTGTGCAATAGCTGAATGTATTTCCAACGTATTACTAGAGGAAGAACAGGCACAAGTCATGGGCGATGCTGGAAGGCGTGCTGTCTTGCATACCTTTCGTTGGAAACATGAGGCGGACAAGCTTGTTTCCTTGTACCAGAAACTGAAATCGTAGTGAGCCTCATACAATGAAAAACGTTTGGCTGCTGAACCATTATGCGCAAGAACCAAACGGTCCCGGGGGAACGCGACATTTCTCCTTGGCAAAACACCTGCACAGCTTTGGTTGGCATACCTCCATCATTGCCGCGAGCACGGAGCTTAATACGGGAAGGCAGCGTTTGGACGACGCTGAGACCTGTCGCCGCGAACAATATGAAGGGGTTGAGTTCTTATGGGTAAAAACTCCCAGTTACGAAGGTAATGGTCTGGGAAGGATGCGCAACATGCTTAGCTATACTTGGCAGGTTTTGCGGTTACCTTTAATGGATCAATTGCCTAAACCGGACGTTATCGTAGGCTCCAGTGTTCATCCTTTTGCTGGTTGGGCTGGCTTGAAACTGGCGCAGCGTTATCGTTGCCCGTTTGTCTTTGAGGTCCGCGATTTATGGCCTCAAACGCTTATCGATTTGGGTAGATTAAAGCCTTGCAGCCTAATGGCAATATTGCTGCGGGCGCTAGAGCGAGTGTTGTACCGTAAAGCGAGTCGTATTGTTACCTTGCTTCCTGCAATAGATGATTATCTCCGCCCACTTGGAGTGCCCGATAGCAAGATCGTGTGGATTCCGAACGGCGTTGACCTATACAACTTTACGTGGCGCTTGCCTGTTGGATCTGGCGGCAATTTTGTACTGATGTATTTAGGCTCTTTTGGAAACGCGAACGGGGTCGATCAGCTGTTGGACGCCATGAGCGTTCTTCAGAAACGTTTTCCTGAGCGCCGGGTACATCTCCGATTGATAGGGGATGGGCCGCTGAAATCATCTTTTCATGAGCTTGCGCTTTCGCGTGGGCTGAAGAATGTCACATTTGAGCCCCCAGTGCCAAAGAACAAAATATCCAACTTGGCGGCTGAGGCGGATGCATTTGTGGTTTGTCTAGCCGATGTGCCGCTTTATCGCTTCGGCATCAGTTTAAATAAACTTTTTGATTATTTGGCTGCAGGCAGGCCGGTGGTCTTCGCTGGCAGGACAGCTAACAACCCGGTCGCAGAAGCTCGTGCCGGCGTTACCGTGCCTCCATGTGATCCTGAGTCTTTTGCCAATGCCGTGATAAGTTTGATTGATATGCCAGCAGAAGAACGAGCGGCGATGGGGGGCCGTGGAAGGAAGTACGTGGAGGAAGTCTATTCATTCGAAATTCTTGCCAAGAAGTTTGCCGATGTGTTGGATGCAGCGGCTATGGAAGGAAAGAAGTGAAACGGCTTTTTGATTTTCTCATTGCAGTTCTTGCATTGATTATCTTGTCTCCTGTAATCATTGCGCTAATTGTCTTGGTCAGAACAAAACTTGGCAAACCGATCATGTTTCGACAAGTTCGGCCTGGTCTACATGCACAGCCCTTTCTCATGATTAAATTCCGTACGATGACTGACGAGCGAGATGCATCAGGAAATCTCCTTCCTGACGAAGTCCGCTTGACGCCGTTTGGAAGATTTTTGCGCTCGGCTAGTCTCGATGAGCTGCCCGAGCTGTGGAACGTAATCAAAGGCGACATGAGCTTGGTTGGTCCGCGACCTTTGTTGATGGAATATTTACCGTTATATTCAGCTAAACAGGCCAGACGTCACGAGGTCCGCCCGGGAATTACCGGTTGGGCGCAAATCAACGGGCGCAATGCATTGTCGTGGGAAGAAAAGTTCACGCTGGACGTCTGGTATGTTGATAATCAGTCTTTCTGGCTGGATATTAAAATCCTGATTCTCACAGTGGTGCGAGTGATCCGCCGCGAGGGCATTAGCGCAGCCAGCGAGGCGACGATGCCTCGCTTTGTCGGTTCTGCAACCCGGAGTGAGCATGAATAATCCGATGTACGCGGTGTATGGTGCCAGCGGCTTTGGCCGCGAGGTGATGCCGTTAGCGCGGCAGCAATTGTTAGATTCTGGCGTGCTGCCGGATCGCCTCGTGTTTGTGGATGATCATCCGATGGAGCTCGTGGTCAATGGGCATCGTGTTCTTCGATATGCCGAGTTCCTGGAGGCGCCGGCAAGCGAAAGGTTTATCGCTCTCGCAATTGCAAATAGTGCCATACGCGAGAAATTGTCCGACCGATGCAGAACAGACGGAGTTGCGTTCTGGACTGTACGGGCATTGAACACCGTGGTAATGGATGCGGTCGAGGTGGGCGAAGGCGCATTGCTGTGCCCCTTCGTCACACTGACCTCGAATATTCGGATCGGTCGGCATTTTCACGCAAACATCTATAGCTACGTTGCGCATGACTGTGTGATTGGCGACTTCGTGACCTTTGCTCCTGGCGTGAAGTGCAACGGCAACATTCGTATCGAAGATCACGCATATATAGGCACTGGCGCAATATTGCGCCAAGGGAAGCTAGGCGAGCCTTTGGTGATAGGGCGCGGTGCAACTGTAGGCATGGGCGCAGTGGTTACGAAGAGCGTACCGGAAGGAGTGACTGTGGTCGGGAACCCGGCGAGAATCTTGCAACGGAATTGAGAGATCAATGTTAAATACGCCATTCTCACCTTGGCCATCCTTTACTGCTGAAGAGGCGGACGCAGTGCGCGAAGTGCTGTTGTCGAACAAAGTGAATTATTGGACGGGCAATGAGTGCCGTCAGTTCGAGAAAGAATTTGCTGCCTGGGCCGGTGTGAATCATGCCATTGCGCTTGCCAACGGGACGCTGGCATTGGATGTTGCGCTCAAGGCCTTGGGTATCGGGCCGGGCGACGAGGTGGTCGTGACGCCGCGTACGTTCATCGCGTCCGTGTCCTGTGTTGTGAACGCCGGCGCCATCCCGGTTTTTGCAGACGTCGATGCGGATAGTGGAAACCTGACGGCAGAGACTATTGCGACTGCTCTGACTCCTAGAACGAAGGCAGTCATCTGCGTCCATCTTGCTGGCTGGCCCTGCGACATGGATCCCATCATGACCTTGGCGAACAAGCACGGAATAAAAGTAATCGAGGACTGCGCACAAGCGCATGGTGCGCGTTATAAGGGACGCAGCGTAGGTTCTATCGGGCATATCGGGGCGTGGTCGTTCTGTCAGGACAAGATCATGACTACGGGCGGCGAAGGCGGTATGGTCACAACCAATGATCGCACGCTTTGGTCGGCCATGTGGTCCTTTAAAGATCACGGGAAGGGTTGGGAAGCTGTGTACGAGCGTCAGCATTCTCCGGGATTCCGGTGGGTGCATGAAGGATTTGGCACGAACTGGCGTATGTTGGAAATACAGGGTGTCATTGGCCGTATCCAGTTGCGCAGAATGGCTGAGTGGACGGCGCAACGCAACCGGAATGCACGAGCGTTACGCAACACATGTGCTGCTTTCACAGCACTTCGTGTACCGGAATGCTCGACTGAAGATGTTCATGCCTGCTACAAGTTTTATGTGTATGTGCGGCCAGAGAAGCTCAATCCGGGGTGGACGCGCGACCGAATTATCGAAGAGATCAATTCCCGCGGGGTTCCCTGCTATCAGGGATCATGTTCCGAGGTGTATCTTGAAAAGGCTTTCGATGGAACGCCATGGCGCCCGAGCAAGCGATTGGCTGTGGCGCGTGAACTCGGCGAGACCAGCCTCATGTTTCTCGTACATCCAACATTATCGGAAGCCGAAATGGCAAAAACCTGTTCCGTTCTGGCTGAGGTTATGCACAGTGCGGCGGGATGAGCTAAAGCAGATTAAGACAATAACTCATTTGCACTGTACATGAGTCTTTTCTCCGACCTTACGCGACAAAGAAAAAAGCTGGTTGCGGTTGCAGCGGATTTTGTCATGATGCCGCTTACTTTCTGCTTCGCAATCTGGGTGCGATACGACAACTTGACTGAGGCATTGTTACGCCAATATTCAGTGCTTATCCTGGTCGCCCCTTTTGCCTCGATCCCGGTATTTATCAAGCTTGGTTTTTATCGTGCTGTAATACGTTATATCGATCACAAAATCGTGTATGTCATTGCAACTGGCGTGACGATATCTGTCGTTGTGCTGGTCGCAGTGGCTGCATTTACCCAGCCGCTGCATTACTCCAGGGGGGCATTCGTTATCTATTGGGCTGGCGCAATTCTCTATGCGCTTGCAAGTCGTTTCGTTGTGCGTGGCTTTCTTCGTCGTGGTGCAGCTCATAAGGGCATTCGGGTAGCAATATATGGGGCGGGGCAGGCAGGAACACAGCTTGCTAGCGCGTTGCGGGCCGGGAATGAATATCTGCCGGTTGCATTTATCGACGACGCTGAGGATCTTAGATACGTAACAATAGGTGGTGTGAAAGTTTTTCCGCCATCTGACTTGCCAACGCTTCTTGCAAAAATGGATGTCAGCGAAATTTTGCTAGCAATGCCTTCATTGTCAAAGGGGCAGCAAAAACGAATCATTGACCGCCTCGAACCTTTGAAAGTTAAGATCAAGTTAACTCCACCCATCAAGAAGCTATTGAACGGCGAATTGCGTGTGCAGGATATCCAGGAGGTGGGGATCGAGGATTTATTGGGGCGCGATTCCGTTGAGCCAGACCAGCGCCTGATCAGCGCCTGTATCCAGGGTAAGGTTGTGCTTGTTACGGGGGCGGGAGGATCGATCGGTTCGGAGTTGTGCCGGCAGATCATTCGACAGCGTCCGTCACGGCTGATCTTATTGGAACTGTCGGAGTTCGCCCTGTATTCGCTTGAGCAAGAACTGCGCGAGATCCAGAAAACGATAGCTAGTGAAGCAGAACTGATTCCCTTCCTCGGCTCCGTGCTGGATCAGGCAAGGTGCAAATCCATCATGGAAACCTTCCATGTCGAGACGGTATACCATGCCGCAGCCTATAAACATGTGCCTCTGGTCGAGCACAATCCTACCGAAGGTATTCGGAACAATGTGTTTGGAACCCTAAACTTGGTGCGCGCTGCAGTGGAAACGGGGGTGAAAACATTTGTCCTGATTTCGACTGACAAGGCCGTTCGCCCGACCAATGTGATGGGGGCAACCAAGCGGCTTGCGGAATTGATACTGCAGGCATTTGCTCGTCAACAGGAGGGGTTGCCGACGAAAACCCGCTTTTGCTCTGTTCGCTTCGGTAACGTCCTTGGCTCGTCCGGCTCTGTCGTTCCATTGTTCCGCAAGCAGATCATGGCGGGAGGACCAATTACGCTGACGCATCCCGAAATTACACGTTATTTCATGACGATTCCTGAAGCGGCACAACTTGTCTTGCAAGGAGGTGCAATGGGCGAAGGCGGAGAAGTGTTCGTGCTGGATATGGGCGAGCCGGTGAAAATTCTCGACCTTGCCAAACGGATGGTTCATTTAAGCGGCCTTGAACTGAAGGACGAGGGCGGCTCCGGAAGAGGCATTGAAATTAAGCACATCGGCCTGCGTCCGGGAGAAAAGCTTTATGAAGAATTGCTTATCGGAGGGGAGGTCGAAGGGACCGCGCATCCATTGATCATGCGAGCAAGAGAGACTGAGATACCTTGGAGCCAGCTTGAGAAGTACTTGACTCGCTTGCAGATGGCCTGCAATCAATCTGATTTCGAAGAAATTCGGGCGTTACTTCTTGATATCGTGACCGAATATGCGCCACAAGGTGAGATCGAGGATTTTATTTGGCGGCGTAAAATGCAGGCAACGATGATAGTGGATCGGGGGATACCTCCAGGCGGTGAGGCATGTCTTTCTGGCATTCCACTATTAAGGGATTTGTAGCATAAATAAGAGCGTCTAACAAAATGCCGCTAGCTGCGTTGCGCCTCCTTGCCGTCGTACTACTCGTACTGTCTGCGTCGGCGCGTCTTGCTATCGGCATTTTGTTAGACGCTCTTAGCGCACGCGCCCGCGGCGCATCGTGCGCCAGGAAAAAGCGCCGTCGCACGTCTCGACAAGATCGATTCCTGCGCGCTCTTGGCCTGTCTATCCGTACTGTCTATCCGCATGAAGAAACGGATTCAAAAACTGGATCGAAGACGAAAAATCGCGCGGCGCTTCATCTAAATTTCATACTTATTTTTCAGAGGATGGCTAACTAAAGTGATAGGGAATCGCGGCATCAAGCATGCTGGCGTTTCGCTATTTTTCAACCCTTGGTTTAGGAGAAACGAAAAATGAAAAAATCACTGATCGCTACCCTGGTTTCCGCCTCGCTGCTGTCCCTGTCGCCCATGGCTTCCGCAGCCGAGCCGGTCGCCACGGAACCGGTACAGCTGAGTGCGGCGCAAATGGACGGCGTCACTGCGGGCGTGCTGGACTTTAATCTCGCCTTCCTGAATCAGATTATTGTCGCTCCCGTGGTTGCCGTTTCGGTCTTCGGCAACGCGGTCGGCATTTCCAACCCCATCAATCTCGGCCAAATCATTCAGCACCACTAACCGCTGATGAACGCCGGCCCTCGATGGTGGAGGGCCGGGTTGTCAGGCCCGCTTCCGTCGGGCTCGCTTATCTGAAGAGAATCGGCAGCGAGATCGTGAAGCTGTATTTGGGCGCGTCATTACCCATGCCTATGCCGAGCTGGGTGACCAGGGTCAGGTCGCGCGAGAGAACCGACGAGGCGCCGATGGTCGCGATGCCGTACGTCTGATCCGAGCCTTCCAGGGTGATGCCGTTGGTTTCCTGCTTCTTTCGATAGACCTGCGAGAACCCGAATTGCAGGGACGTGGCCGGACTCGCCGCCAGGTTCGCCGACAGGGTGATGCCGGCGGCATCGCCGGGCCTGATTCCATCCTTCTCGAAGGACTTGCCATAGAATGCGCTGGCCACGAACGCCAGCGGGTCTTGGCGCTTGAGCGCAAGCAGCTCCGCCGTTATCTGGCGAAATCCGCCATTCAGGGAAACGCCGTTGTCCTGGCGCTTGCCGTTGCCGAAGTTGTAGGTGAAACGACCCACCAGGTCGGGCTTCCATCCGCTTTCGCGCGTGAGCGTCTTGGCAATGCCGAGCGAAACGTCGCCGATGCCGTTGCCGTTGGCCGAGGTGCGGGTGCCGAAATCGGTCACTTGCGAGGTCCGCACGATGTTATAGGGCAGACCGAATTCGAGCTGCGCGTTGTAGGGCAGTCCCGCGCGCAAATCGACACGGAACATGTTTTCGTTCTGCCGGTTCCTTTGGTTGAGGACTGCCTGCGTCGGCGTCGATGTGGCCGGATTGACGATGGTGGCGAGCACTGCCGTATTTTGCTCGCTGCGCCGGTAGGTGTAGCTCGGCGTGACTTCGATCGTGCGCTGCGGCAGCAACAGGGCGCCGCTCTGGGTCAGCGTCCGTTCGAGCGCGCGTTGCGCCGCCTCTTCATCGACTTCGAAGGAGCCGGGGCCGGAGCGCGCCGCCGGGCGGCTGCTCTCCGATGGCGCAGTCCGCGGGGCTGCGGGAGCGGGAGGTGCCGCTTGCGCCGTCTGGATATCGGAACGCGCCAGGACGGCGGGAGCCATTGCGGGCGCGGCCGGTGCGTATGCGCGGTTTGGCGATGCCATGTCCATCGCCTGTACGCGTCGCTCCAGCGGCTCCGGGCGTTGCTGCAGTTGCGCCGCGCGTTGCTGCAGTTGCGCCGCGCGGGCGTCGCTCTGCTTGCGCTGCTGCAGCAGTTCCTTTTCCCCCTTGCGCGCAGGCGTGTCGGTTGTCTGCGCGTGAGCGGCAGCCAGCATGCCGATCATGGCCAGCGGTACGATTTGCGTCACGCGTACTGATTTCGATTTCATCCTTACACCACCTTTCGTTGTCGACAAATCGAGGTTGGTGTGGGTGAAAGGCCGTTGTCGGAACGGCGACAGACTGATCCCTGCGGCCAAGACGCATGCTTCCGCAGCGGATCCCCGGCCAGCAGACGGCCAGCAGGCGGCCGGCACCAAGCCCGGTCCCAAGGCCCGGTTGCCCTTGCGCGACGTCATCCGTCTGCGCGGATCATGAATCGGTGCCCGGCCCGGCCATGCTCGGACCATCTGCAGCGAAGGGGCAGGCCGCGGGATCTTCCGCGACGATTGCCGGACTGCGCGCATCAACAGCGTGCTCTTCTGTCAGCGTCTGCCGCAGGTTGGTATGCCTCACCCACGTACAGTCCCGCCATGCCTGCCCAGTTTATCGGTCAGTCCACCGGTAGAAGCCGGACATGGCTTGCATCGATGCCGCGCCGCGCGGCTTGGCCACGGCATGAAGAGACCTGGCCCGATACAAACTCCCGACCGGAATGACTCCGGATGGATCGTTATTGTCGGAGTGTCTGCCGGCTCGCTGATGCTGCCGGCGGACGAAAAGCAAATTGTTGCGCATATCCAATGCCGGGCGTGCCACGCAACAGCCTGCATCGCACCCTGGCATCGACTGTTCCATGTTACTTGTGTGCTTCCATATCGCGTTTGGCGCTGCCGATAAACGGCGCTCTCGCGTTTGCCACCATGTCGGGCCGGATGTTGTATTTCTCGATCAGCCGGTACAGCGTCACGCGCGATACGCCCAACAGGGTCGCGGCGCGCGAGATCTGGTTGCGCGACTGCGACAGCGCGCGCCGGATCATCATGCTTTCCGCCGCCGCGCGCGCATCTTCGAGCGACATCAGCTGGTTGTGCGACGCGTTGCGCTCGAAGCCGAGGTCTTCCGGCTGGATGAAGCGGCCTTCGGCCATCACCGTGGCGCGCTGCACGCGGTTGACCAGCTCGCGCACATTGCCCGGCCAGTTATGGCTGAGCATGGCGTTCATCGCCGCCTTGGAGAAGCCGCGCAGGCTGCGGTTGTGCGCGCTGGCGAACTTGGCGAAGTAGTATTTCGCGATGTCTTCGATATCCTGGCCGCGATCGGCCAGCGGCGGCATGCTGATGCATACGACATTGATGCGGTAATACAGGTCTTCGCGAAACCGGCCCTGCCGTACCGCTTCCGCCAGGTCGACATGGGTCGCGGCGATCACGCGCACATCGATTTCGATCGAGTCGTTGCCGCCGACGCGTTCGATGGTTTTTTCCTGCAAAAAGCGCAGCAGGTTGACCTGCATGTCGAGCGGCATGTCGCCGATTTCGTCGAGGAACAGCGTGCCGCCCTGGGCCGCTTCGATACGGCCGATCTTGCGCTGATTGGCGCCGGTGAACGCGCCTTTCTCGTAGCCGAACAGTTCCGATTGAAACAATTGCGGCGCAATCGCGCCGCAATTGACTGCCACGAAAGGCGCGTTGCGGCGCGCCGACTGTCGATGCATCGACAGCGCGGCCACTTCCTTGCCGGTGCCGGACGGACCGGTGATCAGCACCGATGCATCGGTGCGGGCGACTTTCTGGATCTGGCTGAACAGCCGCTGCATTTCCGGCGTCTGGCCGACCATCACGAAGTCATCGTCCTGGTCCAGCGGGGCGGGAGCGGAGGTGTGCTGCACGTCGCGCATGAACGCCATGCCCCAGGCGTGGCGCAAGGTCAGCGCGATATGGTCGAGGTCGGCGGGCAGCGTGATGAAGTTGAACAGGTGCTCGCCGATGAACTCGCGCATGCGCGGCATCGAGATCAGTTCCTGGGCGATCAGGCCGACCCAGGAAATCCTGTTGTTGCTGACGAAGGGCTCGCACTTGTCCAGATGCGCCAGTTCCGCTTCCTGGGTGACGATCAGCAGGCCGACGCGGCAGCCGTTGTTCACCGCGTTGTTGGCCGCGTCCAGGGTAAAGCATTCGAGCAGGTTGAGGCCGTAGTTCTTCAGCGTTTCGGTATAGGCGCATGGCTGTCCGGCACGGCTGGTCAGGCGCAGGACCATGACAGTCTGATTCGAAGGTGCAGCATTGGAGACGTAAAGCATTTCGCAATACCCTTAATGTGGAGATGCTCGTCGAGATTCCGGATGGGGAAGACATTGTTCACATCGTCAGGGCGACGTGGTTGCATGTTTTCGTCGACCGACTGGCCGTCGGAGAGAGCTCGACTGGGTCGGTTCAAATTCACGCGCCGAGCTTACCGTCTTTTACTCACCCGAACAATGCCATAAATAGGGGATGCCGCGTCAATCAATGGGGCGTTTGTGTTCGGTCAAACCGTCATTTCCGCTTCGAAATCTAGTATCCATGCGGGATCTCGCCCGATTTCCCTTGGAAACCCGCATGCCTACGTGATCGCGCCCGGCATTGTGCGTTGCGGCAGCCGATGTGGCGGCGGCGCCGATGCCGTACGAATGCTTGCTCGGCAGCGCCACAAGGCATGGCCGGAAGCAAGATATTTCTGCTCGAAGGGGGTGATTGGCGCTGCGGGGACGAACGGTTCGGCGGCGATCTTGGCGCCGGTCAGCTGGCTGATTGCGCTGGCGCATTCATCGACATAAATGCGCCAATTGCTGCGGCACTCCAGTTCGCCGCCCAGCGCCACGATCGTCGGAAACACCGGATGGCCATGCCAGCGCCGGTGCAACTGGCCAATCTTCGGCCAGGGATTCGGGTACAGAAGGTAGTGCCGCGCCGGCCGCACGCCCGCCAGCAACATCAGCCGCCAGTAGTCGACCAGGTCGGCGCGCACCTTGATGAAATTGGCGGGCATTTCACCGCGCCAGAGGACATTACGCGACAACCGGTCGGCCGACTGGTCGACGCCGATCACGAAATGGTCGGGGAATTGCGCGGCGAGATTGAGCGTCGACAGGCCGACGCCGCATCCGGCATCCAGGATCAGCGGCTTGGCACCGTGCGCCTGCCAGGCAGTCATGCTGGCATCGAATGCCGCACGATTGTACGGCGTGAACGGTTTCCTGAATGCCGTGCTTGCATGTTTTGCGACAAGCGCGGCCAGCTGATCGTGCACCCCATCCTGTGCGCTGCTGACGAAGCGGGAGTTTGCGTACATTATGCCCGGCCCGTGATGCAAAGGAGGGTGGATGGGATGCCGATGAAAAGTATACCCGCCGCGCGCGGCTGGTTTTTCGCCATATCGCGGCATGCAGTTGACACGCTGAATCGATCCATCGCTGACGTTGGCCATGCTTCCATGCGCAAGCGGGCGCGGCGCACGATGTTGCCGATGGCGCGCTTGCGCATTGGAAAACGGGCTGGAAATGAAATGCCCGTCATCATGCCATATGACGGCACGCGGAGCGCATCCCGCAGTCTCCAGATCCAGGCGCTATAACTACTTCTGATATGCGTGGAACGGGCCACAGAAGAGGAAGGCCATTCCGTGTATCCTGTGGCGGATTTTGTAAAAATGACGCTTAGTGCAGCGTGACCGGCTGGCGCATCAAGGCGTCGTACTTGCCGAGAAAGTCGTCGATTTCCTCGATGCTCGGTTCGGTGGCGATCAGGTTCTCGACTTCTTCGCGGAAGGACTTGGCGAGCGTGCCGCCGATGAAGATCTCACGCTTGCCGGACTTGTCCATGATCTCGTATCCGCCAAAGCGCAAGGCCTCGCGGCCGTCGTCAGCACCAAACTCCACGACGCTGTATTGATCGCTGTTGTAGATTAAGTTCATGTTGCGCTCCTTGTGCTACGAATGATTGCAGGTTTTACCCTGATCCCTACAGTTGATGCAAAAATGGGGCCAAGTCGGCCGGTTTCAAGTTGGCGCTGAGGGGGCGCGACAAAAAACTGTCTTCACATCGGTAGCAACGGCATCAGACGTGCAAGTCTTTAGTCAGTTGCAACAGGGCATCGTATGGCGTGGTGGTCAGGAAGCGACGGATCGCTGCCAGGTGTGTGGAAGTTGCAAGGCTGATAAACAGGCGTTGCGGCCGCTGGCGCAGGAGGCGGTTCAGGGTCACGCGCATGGTCAGGTTGCCGGAACAGCAAATACAGCCCGGCGCGATGCGCGCAATCCGCAAGCCGGCGACGGCAGTGAGCGGCGAGCGGGCGTCGGGCAAGCCTTCCAGGATCAGTGCGGTCGTCTGCGCGGAATCGAGCGCGTCTGCGATGGCCGCCTCGCGCTGCTGCGCGGTGGCGCCGGCGACCAGTGTGGCAAGCGTCACCCTTTTTTCGCGAGTTTGCTGGGCTCGACGCCCAATTGCTTGAGCTTGCGGTAAAGATGGGTGCGTTCCAGGCCGGTCTTTTCCGCGACGCGTGTCATGCTGCCGCCTTCGCGCACCAGGTGATGCTCGAAATAGGCGCGCTCGAAGGCATCGCGCGCCTCGCGCAGCGGCAGGTCGAACGAGAGCCCGAACAGATGGGAATCCGACGGCGCAAGCGTCGGCGCAGCCGGCGCGGCCGGCGCAATTCCCGGCGCCAAGCCGGGCGCGTAAGTGGCGGTGGCGGCCCCCGCAGCCTGGTCGCTGACGGTCGCTACCGGACGGGCATGATAGAGCGGCGCGGCGGGGCGCGGCGGTTCTTGCGTGCGCGACAAGCCTTGCTGAACCGCTTTCAGCAGTTTTTGCAAGGCGATCGGTTTTTCCAGGAAATTGAGGGCGCCGATCCGGGTTGCTTCGACGGCGGTATCGATGGTGGCATGGCCCGACATCATGATCACCGGCATGGTGAGCATGCCATCGCGTTGCCATTCCTTCAGCAGCGTGACGCCGTCGGTGTCCGGCATCCAGATGTCGAGCAGGACCAGGTCCGGCGCGCCTTGCGCGCGCAGCTCGCGTGCCTGCTGCGCATTCTCGGCGGTGGTGACGACATGGCCTTCGTCGCCCAGAATCTCCGAGAGTAGTTCCCGGATGCCCATTTCGTCATCGACTACGAGGATATTTGCCATACGCGTACCTTATTTTCCTCCATGGTCGCCCAATTTCCGGTGTCCGATGCAGCGCGAAGCCAAGTTAAGTTGTAAAGACATGTTTCAATATGTAAAGCTTGCCGGAGCGCGACAGACGCCCCGGTTACGGCGCTAACTTTAACAGCAAAATCGCGACTTTTGCACCGCTGCCGGTCGAGCGGTTCTTGATATCGATTCGACCGCCATGTTCGTCGATAATTTTCTTCACCATTGCCAGCCCGAGCCCGGTACCGCGCTGCTTGGACGTCACGTAGGGCTCGAAAGCGCGCGAAAGTATCTTTGAAGAAAATCCCGGTCCGTTATCGGTAATGGTCAGGCGTACCGCGGTGCGTTTTTCGCCATCCGAATCCTGATAGTGAATGGCTTCGGTCACCACGTCGATGCGCGGCGGCTGCGTCTGGTCGGGGCGATCCTCCACAGCATCTTGCGCGTTTTGCAGCAGGTTGTGAATGACTTGGCGCAACTGTGTCGCATCGCCCATCACCTGCGGCAGGCCGGGCGCCAGCGCCGGATGAATGGCGTGAGGTTCGTCGCCGCCGATATACAGATGCAGGATCTCTTCGATCAGCGCATTCAGGTCCAGTGGCGTGAGCACGGCCGGCGGCGTCTTCGCGTAATCGCGGAAGTCGTCCACCATGCGCTTCATCGCCGCCACCTGGTTGACGATGGTGGATGTGCTCTTGGTGAGCATCGTCGCGTCCTGCGGGGCGAGCTTGTCTTCCAGCTTCATCTGCAGGCGTTCCGCCGACAGCTGGATCGGCGTGAGCGGATTCTTGATTTCATGCGCCAGGCGGCGCGCGACCTCGCCCCAGGCGATCGAGCGCTGCGCCGAGATCACGTCGGTGATGTCGTCGAACACCACCACGTAACCGGTGCCGCCGGCCACCGGCAGATGCGAGCCGCGCGCCAGCAGCGTGATGTTCGGCTCGCCGTCGGTCGCGGACGGCCGGCGCGGGATCTCGATCTGCTTTTGCCAGTGCAGGTCGCCGGCGCCGCCTTCGTCGACCGCCGATTGCGCGCTCTGTTCCGAAAAAGCCTTGGTCACGGCGTCGGCCAGCGGCTGCAGGCCGTCGATGGCCGCCAGCGGCTTGCCGATATGCTGGTCGAAGTCGTGCTGCAGGATGCGCTCGACCGATTCATTGCAGGTCACCAGCCGGAAATGGCTGTCGAGGACCATCACGCCGGCCGACATGTTGGCCAGCACCGACTCCAGGTAGGCTTTCGCGTTTTCCAGCTCGAAGCGGTTGCGTTCGGCCGCCGCCCGCGCTTCCGACAGCTGGCGCGTCATGGTGTTGAACGATTGCGTGAGGGTGCCCAGCTCGTCCTTGGTCGGCACGATCGGACGCGGCGACAGGTTGCCCTCGGCTACGGCCTTGGTGCCCTCGGCCAGCACCAGGAGCGGCTTGGCCAGGTCGCCGGCGATCAGGAAGGCCGCCGCGATCGCGCCGAAAATCGCCAGCAGCAGGGTCAGGGTCAGCGTCACGATATAAATCTTGCGCAAGCCGGAGCGGGCCAGCGAGCGTTCCTGATATTCGCTATATGCAGCACGCAGCGCTTCCGCGTCGGCAGCCAGATGCTGCGGCACCGGTTGCAGCAACTGCAGGAAGCGCGTTTCGTTTTGCAGCGACATCGCATTGGTGGGTGCCGGTATCGCCACCACCACGCGCAGCCGCAATCCGCCCGGCGCTTCCTGCGCATCCGGGGACGCCGGCGCCGACGATGCGCCGCCCTTTGCGTCCGCCTGCTCCTCGTGCGGCTCGTGCGGCTCGATGCCGCCCTCGATGGCCGAGAAGCCGCGCGTCAGGCGCGCCTGGCGCAGCATCGCGGCGGTTGGCAGATCCGGCACCAGGGAGCCGAGGCGGCCGCCGGCGGAAGCGATGATTTGACCGCTGGCGGTGACGATAGTTGCTTCCTGCATCTGCTCCTGGTCGCGCAGGCGGGACAGCTGCGTGACCTGGGCCGATTCCGACATCTCCGACAGTTCCAGCGCGATGTTGCGCGCCTTGGCGGCGAGGTCGGCCAGCGAGGCGTCGAGCGCCGTGCGGCCCAGCGTCAGGCCGGATTCGAGCGCGGATTCGACCCGCACGTCGAACCAGGATTCGATCGAGCGCGACACGAACTGCACCGAGACGATGTAGATGATGGTGCCGGGCAGGATGCCGATCAGCGCAAACAGCAGCACCAGGCGCGCCATCAGCTTGGAGCCGAATTCGCGCCGCTTGTAGCGCTTGTACAGGCGCCGCAGCAGCAGCGACACCAGTCCCAGCAGGGCCACCGTCATCAGCGCGTTCAGGCCCAGCAGCCAGGAATAGTGCTGGTCGAAAAAGACGGAGTTTTCCGAGGCCGACGCGAGCAAAAACAGCAGGATGCTCACCACCCCGCCGCCGATCACCAGTAAGTAACGCAACAATCTCGGCACTATTCCGCCCTGAAGGTGAACTGCTTCCAGTCGGACGAGAAGCGCCAGTCGCTGTTGTTGAGCGCATTGACCTGGAACGGCTTGGGCAGCCTGGCCACGTCGAGATACATGCGGACCTCGACGTTATACACCTCGCCCGGCTTGAGCGCGCCTTTCTCGGCCACCAGCCAGCGCCCGGGCCGGCGCACCAGCGACAGCGCTTCGTCCAGGGTGCTGAAACTGGCCTGCAGCTGACCGCCGATGGCGGCCAGGTACTGGCGCGTCAAGGCATTGTAGGAAATGCGGATGGTTTGCGAGGCCGACAAGGTCTTTTCGTTGAACCAGTACCAGCGCGGCCGCGACAGTTCGATTTCGGTGGTGAAGTACAGCGGAATGCCGCGCTGGATCGCGTCTTCCAGGCTGCGGTTGAGTTCGAAGGAAAAGGCGATCGCCAGCTTGTAGCCTTCATCCGTGTTTTCCAGGCTGGCGCGCGTAATGTCCACGCCTTCGGCCCGGGCCGGCGCTGCGCCAAATGTCAGCGCCAGCAACAGCGTTGCCAGCAGCCAGCTTGCCAGTAAGTGTAAGGATCGGCGCGTCACTCGGTTTGCGGCGGAGTCGTGATAACGTGTTTCACGCATCCGTGTCATTAGTCTGCAACTAGGTTGGAAGGGCGGCGGCGGGCCGGAGTTGAATAAAGTTTCTTCTCGGCAAAGAAAGCATCGTATCGTCGGCCATGCGGCGGAAGAATAGACAGCGGCGGTAAATAATATTCATGCGCTCTTCCGGATGAAGACAATTGGAAAATACTATCAGACCGCTGTCTTTTGGAATAGCGCGTAAAACAAACCGTCGTGGTCCTGATCGGTGCTAACCGTTGGTAACAGCTGCCCCGGCGCCGTTAATCTGGTGGCATGATTGCGCGCTGCAAAAGAGGCGGCCTGCATTTCCGACTCCTGCGGCCACAGGGAACATGTAACGAACAGCAATTTACCATCGGGCCGCAGCATCCGCCACAGATTATCGAGGATGCGGGCCGAAAGTGTTGCCAATTGTGCCGCATCCTCCGGGCGGCGCAGCCAGCGGATATCCGGGTGGCGCCGGACGATGCCGGAGGCGGTGCAGGGCACGTCGGCCAGGATGCGGTCGAACGGCTGGCCGTCCCACCAGTCGGCGGCAGCGGCGTCGCCGACCCGCAGCCTTGTCTGCAGCTGCAGCCGTTGCAGGTTTTCGCCGATGCGCGCCAGGCGACTGGCATCGCAGTCGAGCGCGAGCAGGTCGACGTCCGCACATTCCAGGATATGGCCAGTCTTGCCGCCGGGCGCCGCGCAGGCGTCCAGCACCCGCATGCCGGGCTGCAGATCGAGCAGGGGCGCGGCCAGCTGGGCGGCCGCGTCCTGCACCGAGACCAGGCCTTCGCCAAAGCCGGGGATTTGCGTCACCTGGAGCGGGCGCGCCAGGCGGACCGCGTCGGGACCGATGCGCGCGGCGGCAATGCCATTCTCGTTCAACGTGCGCAGGTAAGCCTCGACGCTGGTGCGGCGCCGGTTGACGCGCAGGGTGAGCGGCGGCGGGTTGTCGCCTGTCGCCAGAATCGCTTCCCAGTCGCGCGGGTAAGCCGACTTGACGTCCTCGATCCACCATGCCGGGTAGTTCCAGCGTGCGACCGCGTCTTGCCGCGCCTCGCGCAGCAGCGCCGCGTGTTCGCGCAGGAAACGGCGCAGCACGGCATTGACCATGCCTTTCGCGCGGGCCAGCGCGGGCACGGCGGAGGCCGCCGTCACCGCCTGGTCGACGATGGTAAAAGCCTCGTACGGCGCTGCGGCGGGCGCATCGATGCCGGCGCAGATCAGGGCCAGCGCGCAGCACAGCAGCGCGTGCAGTTCGGCCGGCGCGGGTGGCTTGCCGGTCAGCCGCCGGATCAGCGCTTCGACGCAACCGAGCCGGCGCAGGGTGCGATAGGCGATGTCCTGCGTGGCGCCGCGCGCCTGGGCGGGGGGACTGAGTTCGGCGTACGCCGCGGCCAACGCCTGCGGCAATGCGGTGCCTGACTTGACGGCGGCGACGGCGCGCGCGGCGGCAAGCAGGCTGAAGGCGAGAGAGTCGGTTTTTAATTTAGACACGGTGGCGGGCGCGGCGGGCCGCGCAGTGAAGAAGGTCAGGTTCTGCCGAGCGCCAGCCTGGCGCCGAGCATCATGAAGGCGGCGCCGACGGTGCGCTCCAGCCATTGCCGGACCCGTGGGCTGCGGCCGGCGCGCCGGGCCAGGGTGCCGGCCAACAAGGCCGTGCCGCTGTTCCAGCACAGGCTGATGGCGGCGAACGCAAAACCGAGCAGGAAAAATGCAGCCGTCTTGTGCGGGGAGCCGGCGTGGACGAATTGCGGGATGAACGCCAGGAAAAACAGGATGACCTTCGGGTTCAGGACATTGGTCACCGTCGCCTGCCAGAAAATCGTCTGCAGCGAGCGTACCTCATGCGCCGCCGGTGTGGAGGCGGCATCGCCTTGTTTCGCGCAGATCAGGCGCAGCCCGAGATACACCAGGTAAATGCCGCCGGCCAGTTTGATCAACATGAAAGCGGTCGCCGATGCCGCCAGAATCGCGCTCAGTCCGAGCGCGGACGCCAGCGCGTGCAGGCAGCAGCCGAGCGAGATGCCCAGCGCCGACACGAGGCCGGCGGCACGCCCCTGAGCAATACTCCTGCCGACGATATAGGCGGTGTCGGGGCCGGACGTGGCGTTGAGCAGCAGTACAGCGAGGCAAAACAGGCCGAAGTTGGAAATGCCGAGGGCGGTCATGGCAGGGGCGCCAGCGGGGCGCGTTTAATGCAAAACCGCCATTTTAGCCGTTGCCGCCCGGTCGGCAACGAAGGTGGCGTCGCTGGCCGTCAGCCGCAATGCATTCGGCCGGCACACTCATACTCCCCATACGACATCATTGTGCCCGCGTTGCGCGGCACGCAGCATCTCCAGCAACGGGTAAGCCCGCGTTGCAAAACTGACATACTCGACCGGCTCGTGCTCATTGTCTTCGACATCCTCGCCATGATGCGCCAGCACGTCGCGCTGCACTTCTTCGGACGCCGGATGGCGCTTGCTCTCGGCGATCTCCTCCTCCAGCCGGGCGATGGCGCGCGGCGTTTCGGCGGCGGTGATGATGCCCTGCTTGACGTCCTTGTTCAGCAAATCAAGTATGCGCTTGGCGTGCTCTTCATACATCAGCACTTCGGCAGCGGCCTTTGATTTGAAAGTAACCAACATGATGCCTCCTCGATTATGCCCATGCTTAAACCATAGCATGACTTCAAGAATTTGCTACGCGCCCGAGCGGCTGGCATTGCGGCATACGCGCAGATCGCCGCGGCGCCAGATACGGTGCATGCGACGGCAAAACGGCGGCGTAATTCCGCGCCGGTGACGCGAGGCGCTCACCCCGGCTTGAACGAAGTCAGGAAGGTATCCACGGCTTCGCGCGATACCGCCTGCTCCTTGCCGACCACGGCCAGCTGATACACGCGCTTGTCGACAACGATGAAGCGCGCGACCAGCAGCCGCGGCTGGTCGTCGCCGTTGCCGGGTCTGCCGGCCGCCTCGATGTCGACCGTCGTGCCGGCGGAAGAAGCTGTTTCGCGCCGGATGCTGCCGCCGATGTTTTTGACCAGTGCCGTTTTCATGGCGCCGAGCGCGCGCATGGCTGTGGCGTGATCGGGCAGTTCGGTCGCGCCGACGGCGAACACGACATCGTCGGCATCGGCGGCGGTCATGGTCATCGAGACTGGCAGTCCTTCCAGGTTGACCTGGCGCGAGGACGAGGCCGGTTTTGCCGGCAGCAAGACGCTGAACGGGACGCCCGCGCCGTGCACTTCGCGCCAGTCCAGCCTGGGGCTGCATGCCGACAGCGACAGCGCGCAGGCGACGCCTGCTACCAGCGAGAAAAACGGAGAGAGGAACTTGGCCATGGGCCGAATGGTAGCAGCTATTCGCCGGCACACGGACCAGGCGCCAGTTGCCGTTCCTTGCGTTGCTCGCGATGAAAGGCGCGCAATCCCAGCGTCACGCCGGCGCACAGCAGGGCGATTCCGGCCATGACCGCTGCGGACGGCAGCGTGCCGCGCCAGAGGAATGCGTACAGCAGCGCCGACAGCGTTTCGAACACGATCAGCTGGCCCGCGAGCGAAGTCGGCAGGTGCTGGCTGGCCTTGTTCCACAGCAGGGTGCCCAGCCAGGATGCGCACAGGCCCAGGAGCAGCATCATGGCGATGAACAACGCCGGGCGCGGGCCGAACGGAAACGCGTAGCTGCCGTGGCGCGCCGCCGTGTACAGGCCGAAGCCGGCAAAGCCGAGCAGCGCCAGCGGCAAGGTGGCCAGCCCCTGCGCCGTGGCCCAGGTCGAGGAGCGGATGTGCGGACACCGCTTCAGGTGGCGCGCGTTCATGATCGGATACCAGGTCCATGCCGCCAGCGCGCCCAGCGCAAACAGGCAGCCGAGCGCATAGTCGGCCGGCGAGCGCCGCCCGTCGAGCGCGGCCAGCTCGCTCGCGTTCACCAGCAGCAGGCCGGCAAGAATGAGGGCGAGGGAAGGCGCCAGCCGGCCCCAGGCGATCGTTTCCGACGGGTGGCCGGGCGACCAGTTCGAGCAGATCGAGATGATCACCGGCAGGGTGCCGATCAGCATGGCCGGCAGCGGCGCATCGGCCAGCTGGATCGCGCTCGCCAGGGCGGCGTAGTACAGGATATTGCCGACCAGGGAAAGCTTGAAGGCGGCAATCCAGTCCGCTTTCGACAGGGCGGCGATCTGCCGTCGTGCGAAGCAGGCGGGAACCAGCGCGATCAGGCCGAATCCGGCATAGCGGCCGAACGACAGCACCATGCCGGGATAGTCGCCCAGCACGAGCGGCGTGACGAACACGATGCCCCACATGAGGCCGGCGCCGAGGGCGCAAAGGAATCCGGTAAGCATTTGTCTGGTGATGGATGGTGCTGCCGCGCAGCCGATGCGGGCGGATTATGGGCGCTTCGCCGAGTGCGGTCTTGTACCGATTTGCTGTTGGTACTGCGCCGGCGTGACGCCGTAGGTACGCTTGAACCAGCGGTTCAGGTGGCTTTGATCGGTCAGGCCGGCGGCCGCGGCGGCCTGCGCCGGCGTGGCGCGCTGCGCCAGCAGCAGCTTGGCGCGCGCGGCGCGGCGCGCCTGCAGGTACTGGTGCGGCGTCGCATGGAACAGCGCGGAGAAGGTGCGCACGAAGTGAAACACCGACAGGCCGGCGTGGGCCGCGAGCGTGTCGATGCCCAGGGGCTGGTCGAGATGCGCTTCGATATGGTCGAGCACGCGCCGCATCGACGCCATGCGGCGCGACGCTGGCGGGAGCGCCGGCGTCTTGGCGTTCCTGCCGTAGCGCGCCACGACGGCGTCGACCAGGCGCGTGAATTCGGACAGGAAGGCGATGTCGTCCGGCGCCTGCCACATCCGGCGAAACGTGCGCCGATAGGCGGCCGCCAGCTGCCGGTCATAGGCCATGGCCTCGGGAAAGAAGGCTTCGCTGCCGGTCAGCTCGCGCAGCGTCTGCGGTTCGATGTACAGCATCTGGTAGGTCCAGCCGGTTTCGACTTCGGCCTGCCCGGTATGCAGCTCGTCCGGATTGAGCAGGATCAGCGTGCCGGCGGGCGCGACATGCTCCGTACCCTGGTAGCGGAAACGCTCGACGCCGTCCTCGATGGCGCCGATCGAGTAAGCCTCGTGCACATGCGGCGCGAACGCATGCTCGACCAGGCGCGCCGAATACAACTCCACGCCCGGCAGATGCGGGCTGGCCTTGAAGGTGACGAATTCGGACGGGTGCTGGAACATGGACAGGCGTCTGCAGTGGCCGGCGCACACCGGCATGATGCGTGATGATAAGCCTTTCCTGCATTTCCCGTGAACG
>OFCW01000090.1_pt1 | contig 38589 bp, 30 predicted proteins | sample 1520951 | NCBI WGS metagenome assembly OFCW01 (sample SAMEA4349680, study PRJEB24078) | microbial mat metagenome | biome: Terrestrial Biome; feature: Habitat; material: Microbial Mat | place: India | collected 2012-06-12 | depth 10 m | reverse complement strand
AATGGCGTGTTGGAGTGTCGACGGAGATGCGACATTGGACATGGTTGTCTTCCTCTTTTGAACCTCGGTAAGGCCCCTGGTTTGGGAACATGCTGTCCCAGAAAATGCTCGCCAGCTTAGGGATGCCCCACATCGAAATCCAATGCCGTTTTTACATCGGGTTATGCGTTTGGCGCATAACCTGGGCTTGTGTTCGATGGCCCCGTTCAACCCGCCAGCGCGCCCCACAGCGTGTCGATCAGCTCGCGCTTGCGCTTGGATTGCGGATGCCGGCGGTCGTGCGCACCGTTCTGCGGATGCTCGCGATAGAGCCGGATTTCCATTTCGATCGACAACGTGCCGCCGCCCTTGCCTTCTGCCCGCACCAGGCGGCCCGCAGCCACTTCGTCGCGCACCGCGCTCTCGGGCAGAAAGGCCACACCGTGGCCCGCCAGCGCCATCACCTTCAACGCTTCGGCCATGTCGGTTTCGTAGCACTTGTCGAGCAGCGGCGCGACTGGCGAGTTTTCCAGCAGCACATCGACCATGCGGCCCAGGAAGGCATTGGGCGTATAGCTAAGATAGGCGATCGGCTTGCGCGCGGCGGGCGCCAGTCGATAAATCGGACGACCGTTCGCATCGGGCTTGGAGAACGGCGACAGCCGCTCCGTGCCGAGCACCAGCATGTCATAGCGCGTCGGATCGAGCTGGATCATCTGCCGGGCGTGGTGATAGACCATGACGAGATCGCAGCCGCCTTCCACCAGCGTCATCACCGCATCATGCACGTTCAGCGCGCGCAGCCGGCATTGCAGCTTGCCGACCTTCTCCTCCACCTGCGCGAGCCAGCCCGGAAAGAACGTGAGCGACAGCGTATGCGGCACCGCAAAATCGATCGTCGAGGCGCTGGCCGGACGCTGTCCGCGCATCAGCGCACGCGTTTCGCTGACCTGCGCCAGCATCGCCAGGGCCTGTTCATAGAAGACCTCGCCGGCGGTGGTCAGGCGCGTGGGATAGCTCGACCGGTCGATCAGTTCGTTGCCCAGCCACGCTTCGAGCGATTGAATGCGCCGCGAAAACGCCGGCTGCGTCACGTGCCGCAATTCGGCCGAGCGCGAAAAGCTGCGTGTCTCGGCCAGGCTGACGAAGTCTTCCAGCCATTTGAGTTCCATTGCGTTGCCTCCCCAACCTGCTCAGGCGTTCTCTGCGTCTTCGGTTTCTGCGGCCACGCGCTCGGGCTCGCGTGCCTGCATGCGCCACATCTGCGCATAGCGGCCCTCCGCACGCAGCAACTGCTCGTGCGTGCCGCGCTCGATGATGCGGCCGTGCTCCATCACCAGGATCTGGTGCGCGCTCACGATGGTCGAGAGCCGATGCGCGATCACCAGCGTGGTGTGGTTCTGCGCCAGGCGCATCAACTCATCCTGGATGGCGTGCTCCGTGCGCGAGTCCAGCGCCGAAGTGGCCTCATCAAAGACGAGGATCGGTGGGCGCTTGAGCAGCGTGCGGGCGATGGCCACCCGCTGCTTCTCTCCGCCGGAGAGCTTCAGGCCACGCTCCCCGACCTGGGTGTCATAGCCGTCGGGCAGCGATTCGACGAAGTGGTGGATCTGCGCCGCGCGGGCGGCCTCGATGACCTCTTCGCGCGTGGCGTCGGGCCGGCCATAGGCGATGTTGTAGTAGATGCTGTCATTGAAGAGCACCGTGTCCTGCGGAACGATGCCGATGGCCGCACGCACGCTGGCCTGCGTGACGTCGCGCACGTCCTGCCCGTCGATTTCGATGGCACCGGACTTGACGTCGTAGAAGCGGAACAGCAGGCGCGCGAGCGTCGATTTGCCCGAGCCGCTCTGGCCGACCACCGCAGTGGTCGTGCCGGCAGGGATGGTGAAATCGACGTCGAACAGGATCTGCCGGTTGGCCTCGTAGCCGAAATCGACATGCGCGAACCGCACCTGGCCGGCATGCACGGCCAGCGGCGGCGCATCGGGTTTGTCGGCCACTTCGCGGTTGGTATGCAGCAGGTGGAACATGCGGTCCATGTCGGCCACGGCCTGCTTGAGCTCGCGGTAGATCACGCCCAGGAAGTTGAGCGGAATGTAGATCTGCAGCATCAGCGTGTTGACCAGCACGAGGTCACCCAGCGTCATGTGCCCCGCCGCCACCCCTTGCGTGGCGCGATACAGGATCAGGATGAGCGCCACCGCCACGATGAACTGCTGGCCGAAATTCAGTATCGACAGCGAGTTCTGCGAACGGATGGCCGCGGCGCGGTACTTGAGCAGGTTCTCGTCGTAGCGGCGCGCTTCGTACTCTTCGTTGCCGAAGTACTTGACGGTCTCGAAGTTCAGCAGCGAATCGATCGCCTTCTGGTTGGCGCGCGAATCCAGCTCGTTCATCTTGCGACGGAAGTTCGTACGCCAGTTCGTCACGGTCACGGTAAAGGCGATGTACGCAACCAGCGCACAGAACGTGATGAACGCAAACCACGCGTCGTACTTCACGAAGAAGTACGTGATGACGAGCCCGACCTCCACCAGCGTCGGCAGGATGCTGTACAGCGAATACGAGATGAGCGACTGGATGCCCCGCGTACCGCGTTCGATGTCGCGGCTCATGCCGCCGGTCTGGCGCTCGAGGTGAAAGCGCAGTGACAGCGCATGCAGATGGCGGAACACCTGCAGTGCGAGCGTGCGCACCGAACTCTCCGTCACTTTGGAGAAGAGGATTTCGCGCAGCTCCGAAAACAGCGATGTCGACAGCCGCAGCAGCCCATACGCGACGATGGTGCCCACCGGCACGACCAGCAGCGCGCGCGGGTCCGATGGTGACACGTTCATCGAATCGATCAGCCGCTTCATGACCATCGGCACGCCCAGGTTGGCCACCTTGGCGGCAATCAGGAACGACAGCGCCAGCGCCACGCGCCATTTGTAGGCCCACAGATAGGGCAGGAGGCTCTTGATGGTACGCCAGTCGCCGCGTTGAGCCCCCGGCGGAGGCGGTTCGGAAGAGGCGGGAAAGCGACGCATGTGCGGTGCAATAAAATAGCGGATTGTGTATTCTCCCACCGATCACCCAGGCGTGCCCCGCGCCACCGGTGCCCGCCCGCCTCAATGCTGCCCTGCCTCATCATGTCCGATACCGCCGCCTCCGCTGAAGTCAAATTGCCCGCCGACAAGCAGCCTGCCGTGCGCGTGATGCCGATGCCCTCCGACGCCAACGTCCACGGCGACGTGTTCGGCGGCTGGATCATGTCGCAGGTCGACATTGCCGGGTCGATCCCGGCGGTGGTGCGCGCCAACGGCCGCGTCGCGACGGTGGCGGTCAATTCGTTCGTCTTCAAGCAGCCGGTCTACGTGGGCGACCTGGTGAGCTTCTACGCCAGTGTGGTCAAGACCGGCCGCACGTCGATCACCGTGGACGTGGAGGTCTATGCGCAGCGCATGGGCGCCAACGGCCGCCACGCCACCGTCAAGGTCACCGAAGCCACGCTGACCTACGTCGCCACCGACGAAAGCCGCAAGCCGCGACTGCTGCCGGAGCTTTGAGCCGGCTGCCCGCGGTCAGAAAAAAACCCGGCCTAGGCCGGGTTTTCTCTTGCGCGGGATCACCGCTCAGTTGAACTGTGAGAAGTCGGGCCGGCGCTTCTCGAAGAACGCCGTGAACGCCTCGCGCGCTTCGGGCGCACGCAGCATCTCGCCAAACTGCTTGCCTTCCAGCGACATCCGGGCCGCGATCTGCGGCATCGCGCCATCCTTCATCAGCCGCTTGGTGGCGCGCAGCGAGGCCGGCGGCAGCAGCGTCAGCTTGCGCGCCTGGGCGCGCACGAAGGCATCGAGTTCACCGACCGGCAGCACGCGGTTGACCAGCCCCAGCTCACGCGCCTCGTTTGCGTCGAACGGCTCGCCGAAGAGCAGCTTGTCCGCCGCACGGTGGTAACCGGCCAATTGCGGCAGCAGCAGGCTCGACGCGGCTTCCGGACACAGCCCGAGCTGCGCGAACGGCATCGACAGCTTGGCCGTCTCCGACGCATACACCAGGTCACAATGCAGCAGCATCGTCGTGCCTACACCCACCGCCGCGCCGCTCACCGAAGCGATCAGCGGCTTGGTCGCCGTGCTGATCGCCTTCAGGAACTGGTGCACGGGGGCGCTTTCGTCCTTGGGCGGATTCTTCATGAAGTCTTCGAGATCGTTGCCCGCCGTGAATACGCTCTCGTGGCCGGCCAGCACAATCACGCGGATGGCGGGATCGGTCTCGGCGGCCACCAGGGCATCGGCCAACGTTTGATACATCGCGGCCGTGATGGCGTTCTTGCGGTCCAGGCGGTCAAACGTAAGCGTCAGGACGCCGTCTGCGGTCTCGGTACGAATCGACATGAAAACTCCAGGTGAAGCCTGCGCGGCTAAACCGGCACAGGCGAATCAGATAGATAACCGACGGAGAACGCGTTGGCGCCCACGTTCAACGCCACGGTCAGGCTCATCGGCGCGAGCAGCACTTCCACGCCGTGATCCTGTGCGGTTCGCATCAACGCCTGCACGGGCTCCATGCGGCGCACGGTGTCGAGCGAACCGGAATACGTGATCGCCACCACGGGCGTGGCCAGACGCTCCTCGGCGATCATGGTTTCGGTATGCGCAAGCAGGCGGCGAATGCCTTCCTCGGAGCCCCGCACCTTGGCGATGGCTTCCGTCTCGCCACGATGCATATGGATGAGCGGACGCACGTTGAACGCCGTGCCCATCATGTAGCGGCTCCAGGTGATGCTCTTCTCGCCCTTCTGCTTGGCGCGCGTGTACATGTACAGCAACTCGTCGGGGACGAGGTAGACGTGCGAGGCATCGCGCAGGCGGTTTTCGATCACGTGCACCACGTCGCGCACCTCCGCGCCTTCGCGCAGCATGCGGGCGGCCTCGTGCACCATCAGCGCCTGGCCGGGGCCAATGGCACCGGTGTCCACCACCGTCAGCTCGAACAGGCCTGAGCGGCCGGCATCCTTGCGTGGCTTGAAGCTCTTGGCCGTGGTGCCCACCACCGCGCCGGTGGCGTGGCTGTAGAAATGGCTGCGCGAGCTGGCGATCGTCAGCAGCAACGCACGGTCGTGCTGCGTGACCACGTGCTTGAGCAGAAAGTCTTCGATCTCGCGTTCGAGCAGCGGAATCGATTCGGCGTAGTGGTCCTGCTTGTCGACAAGGTATTTGCGATAGAGCTGCGGCAGCGCGGCTTCATCGCGACGGTCTTCCACGAACAGCTCGCCCGCACGAATGCGGAACGGCACCACGCCCAACCCCAGTTGATCGATCATCGAGCGCGGCATGTCGCACGCCGCGTCCGTCAACACGATTGTGTTGCCCATCGCGCCCTCCTCTTGGTGCGCCGCCGCTGACGCGGCAGCGTGTCTCCTCTGTTGCGGAATCGTGGTTCCGCTTCTGTGGCGTGCCCTTGGCCGGGCCGCTCGCTTTGGCTCGCTGTGTGGTGTATTGCTGCGCGAGCCTGCGCAATCATGCGTTGTGAGACGGGCGATTTACAAGCAGGGGGAAGAACTTAATCCTTCCCCCTGACGTGGGGTCACATGCGTTCAAAAATACCGGCAGCGCCCATGCCGGTGCCGACACACATCGTCACCATGCCGTACTTCAGGTTGCGACGGCGCAGGCCGTGCACGACGGTCGCGGCACGGATCGCGCCGGTCGCGCCCAGCGGGTGCCCCAGGGCGATCGCGCCGCCGAGCGGGTTGATCTTGCTGGTGTCCAGTCCCAGGTCCTGGATCACCGCCAGCGACTGCGCGGCAAACGCTTCGTTCAACTCGATCCAGTCGAGTTGGTCTTGCGTGAGCCCACCGGCCTTGAGCGCGGCGGGAATCGCTTCCTTCGGACCGATCCCCATGATCTCCGGCGGCACACCGCGCACGGCAAATGACACGAAGCGCGCCAGCGGCGTCAGATTGAACTGCTTGAGGATTTTTTCCGACACCAGGATCAGCGCACCCGAGCCATCCGACGTCTGCGAGCTGTTGCCGGCGGTCACGCTACCCTTGTTGGCAAACACGGCGCGCAGCTTGGCCAGCCCTTCAATCGACGTATCGGCACGCGGGCCTTCATCCAGCGACAGCGTGCGCGTCTTGATGTCGACAGCGCCCGTGCCGAGGTTCGGGAACTTCTCAATGATCTCGATCGGGGTGATCTCGTCCTTGAATTCGCCGGCTTGCTGCGCAGCGAGCGCCTTCTGATGCGACGCGAGCGAGAAAGCATCCTGCGCCTCGCGCGAAATCTTCCACTGCTGGGCGACCTTCTCGGCGGTCAGGCCCATGCCGTAGGCGATGCCGACATTCTCGTCGCGCGTGAAGATGTCCGGCGACATCGACGGCGAGTTGCCCATCATCGGCACCATGCTCATCGATTCGACACCGGCGGCGATCATCACATCGGATTCGCCCACGCGGATGCGGTCGGCAGCCATTGCCACGGCGGTCAGGCCCGAGGCGCAGAAGCGGTTGACGGTGACGCCGCCCACGGTGTTGGGCAAGCCGGCCAGCAGCGCACCGATACGCGCCACGTTCAGGCCCTGCTGCGCTTCGGGAATCGCGCAGCCGACGATGGCGTCTTCGATGAGCGCCGGATCCAGGTTCGGCACCTGGGCGACAGCGCTCTTGAGGATGGTCGCCAGCAGGTCGTCCGGACGCAGGTTCTTGAGCGTGCCCTTCGGTGCCTTGCCGATCGGGGAACGCGTCGCGGCGACGATGTAGGCGTCTTGCAGTTGCTTGGTCATGATGAAACTCCTGTCTCTCTGTCGTCGCGGCAATCAGTTGCGCACCGGCTTGCCGGTCTGCAGCATGCCCATGATGCGTTCCTGGGTCTTGGAGCTGCCGAGCAGATCCACGAAGGCCTTGCGCTCCAGCGCCAGCAGCCATTCTTCGTCCACCAGCGCACCGGCTTCGACATCGCCGCCGCACACGGCTTCAGCAATGCGCGAGGCAATCGTGAAGTCGTGCTGCGAGATGAAACCGCCGTCACGCATGTTCACCAGCGACGCCTTGATCGTGGCGATGCCCGAACGGCCCGCCACCGGAATGCCCACCGGGCGCAGCGGTGCGCGGTAGCCCGAATCGGACAGCGCACGCACTTCGTTGCGTGCAACGTGCAGCAGCTCATGCACGTTGAAGACGATGGTGTCGGTCGGTTGCAGGTAGCCGATCTTCTGGGCGTCCAGCGCCGAAGACGACACCTTGGCCATGGCCGCCGCCTGGAAGCGGTTGGTCAGGAACTGCAGGATGTTCGTGCTGCCGGCTGCCTGCGCAGCCTTGGCTGCCGCCAGAGCCGCCTCCTTCAGGCCACCACCTGCCGGCACGAGGCCCACGCCCACCTCCACTAGGCCGATGTACGTTTCCAGCGCAGCCACACGCTTGGCCGAGTGCAGCAGCAGCTCGCATCCGCCGCCGAGCGCAATGCCCGACGCAGCCGAGACAACCGGCACGTTGGCGTACTTCACGCGCATCATGCCGTCCTGGAACTTCTTGACGAAGGGCTCGATGCCCTTGGCGCCGCCCATCATGAAGGCCGGCATGGCTTCTTCCAGGTTTGCACCGGCCGAGAACGGACCACCCGGTGCGCCCAGCTTGAGCGACGTCGGCTGCCACACCACCAGACCCTTGTAGCCAGCTTCCGCCAGATCAACCGCGCGCGTCAGACCGTCGATGACGCTCGGTCCGATCGTGTTCATCTTGCTCTTGAACGAGATGATCAGCACGTCGTCCTGACCGGCCGCGTCGTCCACCCAGATACGCACGGCGTCGTTCTCTTCGATCGTCTTGCCATACGTGAGCGGGTTCACCGCGGTCGCACCCTTGATCGGTGCACGGAACACCTGGCGGCCGTACACCGGCAGCGTGCTGCGTTGCAGGAACGTGCCCTGCTTGGCCGACCACGAACCCTGTGCCGAATGCACACCGCCGTTGTCTGCGACCGGACCGGAGAACACCCATTGCGGCAGCGGCGCATTCGAGAGCGCCTTGCCGGCTTCGATGTCTTCCTTCACCCACTCGGCCACCTGCTTCCAGCCGGCTTCTTGCCAGTCTTCGAACGGGCCGCTGTTCCAGCCGAAGCCCCAGCGGATCGCCAGATCGACTTCCGCTGCGGAATCCGCAATCTGCTCCAGGTACACGGCGATGTAATGGAACACGTCACGGAACACAGCCCACAGGAATTGCGCCTGCGGGTTGGTGGATTCGCGCAGCAGCTTCAGACGCTCGGCCGGCTCCTTCTTCAGGATGCGCACAACGATGTCGTCGGCCTTCTTGCCGCTCGGGCCGTACTGGCCGCTTTGCGGATCCAGCACCTTGATTTCCTTGCCTTCCTTCTTGTAGAAACCGGCGCCGGTCTTCTGGCCCAGGGCGCCCGCCTCCACCAGCTTGGCCAGCACGGGCGGCGTGGCGTAGACCGGTGCGAACGGATCGTCCTTCAGGTTGTCCTGCATCGTCTTGATGACGTGCGCCATCGTGTCGAGGCCCACCACGTCCGCCGTGCGGAACGTCGCCGACTTGGCGCGGCCCAGCTTCGAGCCCGTCAGGTCATCGACCACGTCAAACGGAATACCGTACTTGTCCGACTCGGCAAACACCGCCAGGATCGAGAAGATGCCGACGCGGTTGGCGATGAAGTTGGGGGTGTCCTTCGCGCGCACCACGCCCTTGCCGAGCGCGGAGGTGAGGAACGTTTCCAGCTTGTCGAGAATGTCGCCACGCGTGTGGGCAGTCGGGATCAGCTCGACCAGGTGCATGTAGCGCGGCGGGTTGAAGAAGTGCACGCCGCAGAAGCGCGACTTCAGCTCGGCGTCAAAACCCTCCGACAGTTCGGTGATCGACAGGCCCGACGTGTTCGACGCGAAGATTGCGTGCGCAGCAATGTGCGGCGCGACCTTCTTGTACAGGTCGTGCTTCCAGTCCATGCGCTCGGCAATCGCTTCGATGACGAGGTCGCAGTCGCGCAGCTTCTCGATGTCGTCTTCGTAGTTCGCAGCCTGGATGAGGTTCGCGTCATCCTTGATGCCGAGCGGCGCCGGAGACAGCTTCTTCAGGTTTTCGATGGCCTTGAGCGCGATGCCGCTCTTCGGGCCTTCTTTGGCCGGAAGATCGAACAGCGTGACAGGGACCTTGGCATTGACCAGGTGCGCGGCAATCTGCGCACCCATCACGCCGGCGCCCAGCACGGCAACGCGCCGGACGAGGAAGTTGGAACGCTGGCCGGCCTGCGGCTGCGCGCTGGTGGGGAGTTCAGTGCGGGTCATGGTGTCCTCGCGGGAGGTGAGGAAGAGACGAGCGGGGCGACGGTCTTTGTGCGTCGCCCCGGGTGAGTGCGCCTGTTAGAACAGGTCGGCTTCGAGCGCCATCAGCGTCGCGCCGCCGGCGCGCGCCATGCGGATCTGCGAAGCCGTCTCGGGCAGCAGCTTGGCAAAGTAGAAGCGCGCCGTCGCGAGCTTGGCCTTGTAGAACGTGTCGCCGGTGCCTTGCTTCTCCAGCGCGATTTTCGCCATGCGGGCCCAGAAGTACGCAAACACGAGATGGCCAACGACACGCAGGTACGGCACAGCAGCAGCGCCGACTTCGTCCGGGTTCGCCATGGCCTTCATGCCGATTTCCATGGTCAGCTTCTGGACCTTGTCGCCGATGTCGGCCAGCGGGTTGATGAATTCCTGCATGGCTTCGTTGGTGCCTTCGGCTTCGACGAAGTCCTGCACCATCTTGCCGAACTTCTTCATCTTGGCGCCCATGTCGCCGAGGATCTTGCGACCGAGCAGGTCCAGCGACTGCACGGTGTTCGTGCCTTCGTAGATCATGTTGATGCGGGCGTCGCGCACGTACTGCTCCATGCCCCACTCGGAGATGTAGCCGTGTCCACCGAAGACCTGCATGCCTTCGTTGGTGGAGATGAACGCGTTGTCGCTCAGGAACGCCTTGGCGATCGGGGTCAGCAGCGCGACGAGGTCGGCCGCGTCCTTGCGCACGGCTTCGTCCGGATGCGACAGCTCACGGTCGATCTGCAGCGCGATCCAGTAGCTGAACGCACGGCCGCCCTCAGCATAGGCGCGCTGGGTCAGCAGCATGCGGCGCACATCCGGGTGCACGATGATGGGGTCAGCCGGCTTGTCCGGTGCCTTCGGACCCGACAGGCTGCGCATCTGCAGGCGCTCCTTGGCGTACGCCACGGAGTTCTGGTAGGCCACTTCGGTCAGGCCCAGGCTCTGCATGCCGACCCCCAGGCGTGCGGCGTTCATCATCACGAACATGGCGTTCAGGCCCTTGTTCGGCTCGCCGACCATCCAGCCCTTGGCGCCATCGAGGTTGATGACACACGTGGCGTTGCCGTGGATGCCCATCTTGTGTTCGATGGAGCCGCACTTCACGGTGTTGCGCTCGCCCGGGTTGCCGTCGGCATCGGGAATGAACTTCGGCACCACGAACAGCGAGATGCCCTTGGTGCCGCCCGGCGCGTCCGGCAGGCGGGCCAGCACCAGATGGATGATGTTTTCCGACAGGTCATGCTCGCCTGCCGAGATGAAGATCTTCGTGCCGGTGATCGCGTACGAGCCATCGGCCAGCGGTTCGGCCTTGGTGCGCAGGATGCCGAGGTCGGTGCCGCAATGCGGCTCGGTCAGGCACATCGTGCCGGTCCACACACCCGACACCAGCTTGGGCAGGTAACGCTGCTTGAGCTCGTCGGTGCCGTGCGCATGCAGGGCTTCGTACGCGCCGTGCGACAGGCCCGGATACATCGTCCAGGCCTGGTTGGCCGAGTTCAGCATCTCGTACAGCGCATTGTTGATCAGGATCGGCAGGCCCTGGCCACCGTATTCCGGATCGCAGCCCAGCGCGGGCCAGCCGGCCTCCACGTACTGCTGATAGGCCTCCTTGAAGCCCTTTGGTGCGGTCACCACGCCGTCGCCGTGGTACGTGCAGCCTTCGCGGTCGCCGCTCTGGTTGAGCGGGAAGATGACTTCGGAGCAGAACTTGCCGGCTTCTTCGATCACCTGGTTGATGGTGTCGGCATCGATCTCCGCGTGCTGCGGCATCTCCTTCAGGTGGCCCTCGACGTCGAGAAGCTCGTGGAGGACAAACTGCATGTCGCGCAACGGTGCGGTGTATTGACCCATCTCTGGTGCTCCTTGGTGTGTGCCGCGCGACCCGCTAGGTGTGCGATGCCGCGTCAGGTTCGGTAAGACTGAATCAGTTTGTTGAGAGCCACCATGGCCAGTTCGGCGCTGTTGGGCAACCGCAGGAAACGCGCGTCGTGATGCAGGCCCAGTTCCAGGCCGTACATCTCGAAGAGCATCAGCTGCGGGTCCACTTCCGCACGCAGGTGGCCTTCTTCCTTTGCCTGCTCGATCGCGCGGGTCAGTGCCGCCCGCCAGATCGTCACGCTCTTGACGAGTTCGTCGCGTACCGGACTTTCGGCACGATCGTCGTACTCCACCGCGCCGCTGATGTAGATGCAGCCCGTGGTGACTTCCTGAATGCGGCGCTCCATCCAGCGTCGCACCATGCTCCACAGGCGCGGCAGACCGCGCGGTTCTTTCAAGCTGGGGTAGAAGACTTCCTGCTCGAACCGTTTGTGATACTCGCGAACCACTTCCACCTGCAGATCCTCGCGCGAGCCGAAGTGCGCGAACACCCCGCTCTTGCTCATCTGCATGCGCTCCGCGAGCACACCGATCGTCAATCCTTCCAGCCCGTCGCGCGAGGCCAATTCCAGCGCGGCATCGAGAATCGCCGCACGTGTCAGCTCGCCTTTACGCATCGGCGTGGTGACTGCGTGATTGGATTCGAGACGAGCGGTCGGGTGACGCATGATGATTTCTCTCCGTTCTTTTCTGGGGCCTGACACGCCGGAATACGCTGGCAGAGCCAGCGCCCTGCAGGGCGCCCTTCGCGTGCCGGGCAGGACTGTAAACCAGCCTGCGCAAACACTCTAGCCCAAAATCGAACGGTCGTTCAATTATTTACAGGGCCCTGTTGACCGGCAAGTGTTTTATTAGAAAGCGACATCTAAATGAAGATGCCGGCTGCGCGTCTTTCGCAGCGCAGCGTGGAGCTCGTAGACCCTTTGTCTGCAACGCTTTGCAGGATGTGCACCGCACCTGGAATAAACGTGCGGCGCAGCCTCTCCGAGTGATTTTCTAGTGCTACCCGTCAGTACATAAACGGCAGAAATCACGCCGATGCGGAGTTCGCGCACATCGGACCGCGGCGGAAAATACGGGCATCCATTTCACGCAGATCGGCCGCCACGGCAACGTCGGCCGCACATTGAGCAAGCACGTCCCGCTGCAGGTCGATGCCGGGGGCGATCTCGGTGAGGGTCAGCCGCCGGCCGCCGCGGCCGTCGTCGCGCATCTCGAACACCGCCCGCTCGGTGACGTAGCGTACCGGGATGCCCGAGCTGGCCGCGTACTCGCCGTTGAAGGTGAGGTGCGAGACGGCCGGCACAATCTTCTTGAGCCGTCCTTCGCGCACGATGCGCAGCTTGCCGTCTTCCGCCTCGACCTGCAGGCCGCCGGCGGTGAGGGTGCCCATGAATACCACCGAACGTGCGCTCTGCGTGATATTGATGAAGCCGCCGACGCCAGCAACGACGGTATCGCCGCCTTCGCCGAACAGGCTCACGTTGACGTTGCCGGCGCCATCGAGTTCGGCCAATCCGAGGATGGCGAGGTCGATGCCGCCGCCCTCATAGAAATCGAACTGCGCGGGCTGGTCGACCACCGCCTCGGGATACGCCGAGGCGCCGAAGCTCAGGCCATCCGCAGGCGTGCCGCCAATGGGGCCGGCTTCCACGGTGAGCGTGAAACCCCGCGCCCCTTCCTGCTCGGCCAGCGCACCGACGGCTGCCGGCATGCCCACACCCAGGTTCACCACACGCGGCTGCTGCGCCATGAGCTCCAGCACCGCGCGTCGCTGCACCAGCGTGCGGGCGTCGAGCGCGCCGTGCAGATTGGCCTGCAGCGCTTCGCTGGCTTCGAGGGCGTCTTCCTTGAGCTGGAGGGCCTCGCCTTGCCAGGGGCGGATGTACGTTGGGTTGAAGGCCTCGCCGAAGGTCATCTGGTGCTCGGCTTCGTCTTCGGCAACCACCACGTAGTCTACGAGGATGCCGGGCACGTGGATCGCTTGCAGGTTGTCATGCCGATCCACCAGCCGGCGCACCTGCGCGATGACCATGCCGCCGGAGTTACGCGCCGCCTGCGCCATCGCCAGCAGCTCGTGGTGGAAGGCTTCTTCATGCGTGCTGATGTTGCCGCGCGGGTCGGCCGAGGTTCCGCGCAGGAAGACGCAGTGCAGGGGGAAGCTGGGGTAGAACAGGTAGTCTTCACCGCGAAAGCGCTCGTACTCGACCCACGAAGCGGTGCCCGCTGCCCGGGCCGCCTTCGCACGTGCATTGATGGCTGCGCCGTGATAGCGCGCGTCGAGCTCCGTGCGTGGGTCCACGAACGTGTGCAGTCCGATCTTGGTGAGGACGCCCGGCTTGCCGCCGGCGATGGCGCGGTACAGATGCGTGAGCACCCCCTGCGGCAGGTTGAACGCATCGCACTGCTCGGCGAGTGCCATGTCGGCCAGCCGCGTGGCGGAGCGCCAATGGCCGCCCACCACGCATCGCGTCATGCCCGGATTGCCGAAGTGGTTGACGCCGCGCGTGGCGCGATCGCCCTGCCCGGCGGAGTAAACCAACGTCAGATCGCGCGGCTCGCCGGTTGCCAGGAAACGACGTTCCAGCGCATGCGTGACGGCCTCGGCGTGGCCGGCGCCGACAAACCCCGCGCACGCGACCGTCCACCCAGGCTGCACCAGCCGGGCGGCTTCGTCGGCTGTGATGACTTGCATGTCTCCTCCGTCCTTGTTTGTTGTGTTGATGTCGGCGGCGCTAATACTGCGCCGCGCGCCCGCTGATGATGACGCCCAGCCGTACCACCTGGTAGGCGAACCAGTCGGCCAGGCGCCACCACCAGCGCCGCGCTGCGTGCGCGTCGGCCAGCACGCAGCGCCCGTGCTGCGCGATGGCCGCTTCGAGCGCGGCGCGCAACTCGTTGGCCACGGTGGCATCCCAGACCACCACGTTGGCCTCGCGCGCGAGCAGCAGGCTGAACGGGTCGATGTTGCTTGAGCCGACGGTCGCCCAGCGCTCGTCCACCACCGCCACCTTGGCGTGCAGGAAGCTGGCGGTGTATTCGTGGATCTCCACGCCGTCACGCAGCAGCATGTGATACAGCGAGCGCGTCGCGTAATGCTGCAGCCGGTATTCGACCTGGCCCTGCAGCAGCAGGCGCACGCGCACGCCCCTGTGCCGGCAGGCAGCCAGCGCGCGCATGAACCGCACGCCCGGCAGGAAATACGCGTTGGCGATGATCACCTCGTGTCGCGCCGTGCCCAGCGCGCGCAGGTATTCGCGCTCGATCGCGCGCCGGTTGCGCACGTTGTCGCGCAGGACCAGCGACGCCAGCACGCTGCCTGGCGCAGGTTCGCTCTCGCGACCGGATGCGCCACGATGACGGGGCCGCGGCGTATCGGTGATCAGCGGAAAATCGGCTGCCACGCCGGTCACGCCCACCTGCCGCATACCGGCGCGCACGCCCATCTGCCACCACAACCGGTCTGCCGTCAGCGCAATCTGCGCCACCAGCGGCCCGCGCACACGGACCGCAAAGTCATACCGCGGCCCCAGCGATGCATCGTCGAACGGCGCATGGTTGAGATCATCGATGATGTTGATCCCGCCGACGAACGCCACGTCGTCATCCACGACGGCGAGCTTGCGATGCAGGCGCCGCAGGTAGCGACGCTGCAGGCGAAAGCCGCGCACCGGCCGATAAACGCGCCACGTCACGCCCGCTGCGTCGAGCATCGCTGCGAGGTCGGGCGGCAGCGTTCCGGTTCCGAACCCGTCGATGGTCAAATGGACTTCGACGCCCCGCCGTGCAGCCCGCGCGAGCGCTTCTGTCACGCTGCGCCCGGCCGCATCGTCGGCGTAGATATACGTTTCGATCGCGACGCGGCGCGTGGCGCGATCGATCGCTTCGATCAGCGCGGGGAAGAATTCGCCGCCGCCGCACAGGAGGTCGACGTTGTTGCCCGGCAGGGGCTTACCCCGCCGCCATTCCGAACGCAGCGGCCCGGCATCATGCTGGCCCTTCATGGACGCGCCAGTTCTGCCAGCAGTGGCACGTGGTCGGAGCGCTGCGCCCATTCACGGCCGGTCAGCGCATGCGCGCGTTCGACCTCGAAGCCGCGCACGTAGATGCGGTCGAGCCGCAGCCAGGGCAGATGGCTGGGAAAGGTGCGCACGGGCCGCGCATCGGCGGCCTTGTCGGCCACTTCAACGGCGCCCAGGGCCTGGCAGATGACACGGTCGAGACGGTTGTTCCAGTCGTTGAAATCGCCTGCCACCACGAGCGGCGCTTCTTTCGGCACCACGGCGCGCACGCGTTCGATCAGCGCCTCGGCCTGGCGCTGGCGGCTGCGTGCAAACAGGCCGAAGTGCGCGCACAGCAGATGCACGTCACCGAAGCCGAGATCGGTGACGGCGTGCAGCAGCCCGCGCTGCTCGAAGCGGTGGTCCGAGATGTCGAGGTTCTCCGACAGCAGGATCGGAAAGCGCGACAGGATGGCATTGCCGTGGTGCCCATACTCATACACGGCATTGCGGCCGTAGACCGTGTGCGGATACACATCGGTCGCGAGGTAGCGCAGCTGCGTGTAATTCGGGTCGAACAGTTCGGCGGCGACGAGGCGGTCGTTGCGGTCCTGCACTTCCTGCAGGAAGACGATGTCGGCGTCCATGGTGTGCAGGCCCTGCCGCACGTCATGCACGCGCACGCGGCGCGCGATGCCTGTCACGCCTTTGTGGATGTTGTAGGTGGCGACGCGCAGACGCAGCATGTCACACCTGATCCTTGACGAGCGCGGCCCGCCGCGCGGTGTAGGCAGCCAGCCGTTCCGGAAGCTGAAGGATGGCCTCGGCGTTGCTGCGCGAGAAGCAGCGCGCGGCGGCGTCTTCGTAGGGCAGCCATTCGGCCTGCAGGTGCTCACGCGGCGAGAGCCGGACCGGCACCTTCCCGCTCACCAGCAGCCCGAACCAATGCTCGGTATTGCGCGTGACGCCCGGCGCGTAGCGGTGCCGCCAGTGCGGGTAGATCTCGTATTCGATGTGGTGGCCCCAGTCGATCAGATGGTGCCCGGCCGCATCGATGCCGGTTTCCTCCAGCACCTCGCGGCGGGCGGTCTCGGCCAGGGGCTCGTCCAGCGCGTCGCAGCTGCCGGTGACCGACTGCCAGAAGCCCGGGTGGTCCGCCCGCTCCATCACCAACACATGCAGGTCGGGCGTGTGGATGACGACGAGGACGGAAACGGGAATCTTGTGCGGCATGTCAAGGGCGTTGCGGTGCACGGCGCGAACGCGCCGCAGGGCCATAGCTTACCGCAGCCAGAAGCGTGCCACCCTGACGGTCAGCGCGCCGTGGCAATCAGGCGGCTGACGAAGGGCCTTGGCCGGCACGTGCCCTGGCCAGCCACAATGCCGTGTCGTCCGCCGCGGTTTCGTGGCCAAGCTCGCGGCGTGCCGCGGCCAGCAGCGGATCGAGGGCCGCCGCGTAGTCTTCCGCGGCCCGCTGCGACTGGGCCCACAGCGCCTCGGCGCGGTCGGCAAGCTGTTGCCGCAGCGCGGCAAGCTGCGCGGTGAGCTCACGCTCGCGATTGCCCAGCACGTTGAACTTCTGGATAAGGAAACGCTGCACGTCGGTCTGTTCCGATTGCGCATTGGCCTGCTCGAAGCGCTCCACGATCACGGATGTTTCACGTTCGATACGATGCAGCTCGCCGGTGCCGTCGCGTTCGGCGGTTTCCAGCGCCTGGACGGCACGGCGCTCGGCGAGCAGGGCGCGCGCATGGTCGGCAAACCGCCGTTCGGCGGCGAGGTAGGCCTCGGCCAGCGGCCGCGGCGTGTCGTACACCATCGGATGCACAGGCGAATCGGGTGCGACGGCGGGCAGCGCCGTATCGGGCAGGCGAAGATTGGCGACGGCATGCAGCCACTGCATGCGCTCGGCGGATTGAAGGCTCAAGGCCCGCATCGCCTGTGCCAGCGCCGTGGAAGGGCCGGAGGGCATCGTGCCGGCCGGATGTGCGCCCTGCGCCGCTGCAGCAATGTCGGGGACACATGCGGCGACGGTCGTGGCGACAGCCTCGGTCATCGCCATGGCAGCGCGACGTGTGGCGCGGCGCAGTTCGACCCAGGCCAGCGTCATCATCACGAGTGCGGCTACCAGCCAGGTGAGCAGAAGTTCAGCATGCGCGGCCGCCCATACGCGCACAAAATCGACGAATTCCATCAGAACGGTCTCCTTTCGTTGTCACCCCGCGTGACTGCAACAAAAAGAGTGCGTTCAGCATGCAATGTTCCCGCGTCGGCACCGCACAAAGAACGAACCGCGCCGCCCTTGCGGGCTGGCGCGGTTGCCTTGAGGTGAAAGCCCGCGGGCAGTCAGGCGGTCGTTGCGGCCGTCGGCGCAGCTACCTTGCCCTCGGCGGCACGCAGGCGGATGTGCAGTTCGCGCAGTTGCTTCTCGTCGACCGGGCTCGGGGCCTGCGTGAGCAGATCCTGCGCACGCTGCGTCTTCGGGAAGGCAATGACATCGCGGATCGAATCGGCGCCGGCCATCATCGTGACGATGCGGTCCAGGCCGAACGCGATGCCACCATGCGGAGGCGCGCCATATTGCAGCGCATCCAGCAGGAAGCCAAACTTGGCACGCGCCTCTTCCTCGCCGATCTTCAGGGCACGGAAGACCTTGCTCTGGACTTCCTCCTGGAAGATCCGCACCGAGCCGCCACCGATTTCCCAACCGTTGAGGACCATGTCGTAGGCCTTGGCCAGGCACTTGCCCGGATCGGTCTCGAGGTATTCGAGATGCTCGTCCTTCGGGCTCGTGAACGGATGGTGCATCGCCACCCAGCGCGCGTCCTCCTCGTCGTACTCGAACATCGGGAAGTCCACCACCCACAGCGGCTTCCAGGCGTCTTCGAACAGGCCGTTGCTCTTGCCGAACTCCGAGTGGCCGATCTTCAGGCGCAGCGCGCCCATGGCGTCGTTGACGACCTTGGCACGGTCGGCACCGAAGAACAGGATGTCGCCATCCTGTGCGCCGCTGCGCTTCACGATCTCGGCGATGGCGGCGTCGTGCAGGTTCTTCACGATCGGCGATTGCAGGCCGTCGCGGCCCTTGGCCACTTCGTTGACCTTGATCCAGGCCAAGCCCTTGGCACCGTAGATTTCGACGAACTTGGTGTACGCGTCGATATCGCCGCGCGACAGCGAAGCTCCGCCCGGCACGCGCAGTGCGACCACGCGGCCGCCTTCAGCGTTGGCCGGGCCGGAGAACACCTTGAAGTCGACGTCCTTCATGGCGTCGGTCAGCTCGGTGAATTCCAGCTTGACGCGCAGGTCCGGCTTGTCCGAGCCGAAACGGGCCATCGCCTCGCGGAACTCCATCACCGGGAACTTGGCGTCCAGCTCGACCGACATGGTGTTCTTGAACACCGTGCGGATCATCTCCTCGAACAGGTCGCGGATTTCCTGCTCGCCCAGGAACGAGGTCTCGCAGTCGATCTGGGTGAACTCGGGCTGGCGGTCGGCACGCAGGTCTTCGTCGCGGAAGCACTTGGTGATCTGGTAGTAGCGGTCGAAGCCCGACACCATCAGCATCTGCTTGAACAGCTGCGGTGACTGCGGCAGCGCAAAGAACTGACCGGCGTTCACACGCGAGGGCACGAGGTAATCGCGCGCGCCTTCGGGCGTGCTCTTGGTGAGCATCGGCGTTTCGATGTCGATGAAACCCTGCGCATCGAGGTACTTGCGCACTTCCATCGCGACCTTGTAGCGCAGGCGCAGGTTGTACTGCATCTGCGGGCGGCGCAGATCCAGGACGCGGTGCGTCAGGCGCGTGGTTTCCGACAGGTTGTCGTCGTCGAGCTGGAACGGCGGCGTGACGGAGGCATTCAGCACCGTCAGTTCATGGCACAGCACCTCCACCTTGCCGCTGGCCAGGTTGGCGTTCGTGGTGCCTTCCGGGCGGGCGCGCACGACCCCCTTCACCTGCAGGCAGAACTCGTTGCGCACGCCTTCGGCCACCTTGAACATCTCGGGGCGGTCCGGGTCGCAGACGATCTGGACCAGGCCTTCACGGTCGCGCAGGTCGATGAAGATCACCCCGCCGTGGTCGCGGCGGCGGTGCGCCCAGCCCGAGAGCGTGACGCTCTGGCCGAGCAGTTGTTCGGTGACCTGACCGCAGTATTGAGTACGCATTTGCATGTTGTGGTTTTCCGCGAAGCGCGCCGCCAACAGAGCGTCGCGCGTGAAAAGTTGAGGAAGGCTGGCAGGGTGATGCGCGCTGCCGGCCGAATACGTGATCAAGGGGCTGAGACGGCGCCGCCGGCATCGGGCAGCGCGGTCGGATTCGAGGGGTCGCGCGGCGATGCTGCCGGCGACCGGTCCTCCGTCTGTTGAGAGGCATCGGGCGGGTCCATGCGGCGCGGCAACGCTTCAGGCGCCACCACACCCATCGACACGATGTACTTGAGCGCCGCATCCACCGTCATGTCCAGCTCGATGGTATCGGCCTTGGGCATCATCAGGAAGAAGCCCGACGTCGGGTTCGGCGTGGTCGGCACATACACGCTGACGTACTCGCCTTGCAGGTGGTTTTCAACATCCCCGCCAGGGCGGCCGGTCAGGAAGGCGATCGTCCAAGACCCTTCGCGCGGGTACTGCACCAGCAGCGCCTTGCGGAACGCATTGCCGTTGGACGACAGCAGGGTGTCGGACACCTGCTTCACGCTCGAATAGATCGGGCCGACCACCGGAATGCGGCCCACCAGCGCTTCCCACCACGTCACCAGCTTCTGGCCGATGAAATTGTGCGCTGCCACACCGACGATCAGGATGAACGCCAGGGTGAGGATCGCGCCCACACCGGGGATACGCCGGCCGAACAGCTGATCGGGCTGCCAGGCCGACGGCAGCAGCGCCAGGCTCTGGTCCATCGTGCCGATGATGAGTGACAGCACCCACAGCGTGATCGCAAGCGGGACGAGCACCAGAAGACCGGTCAGGAACCACGTCTTGAGTGCGCTGGTTTTTTGTTTCATGGAGTGGCGGGCCGAGAGATGAGCGACGCGTTCAGTGGCACGCGCACGACGTGCCGCAACCGCCGGAGGCCGCCGGGGCGGCGCTGGCAGCCGACGACGCACTCTCCGACGAAGCCGCCGGCGCGGCGGCGTCCGTCTTGGCGCCCGTGCCGGCAGCCGACGTGCCGCCCGAACCGCCGCGGAAATCCGTTACATACCAGCCCGAACCCTTGAGCTGGAAGCCCGCGGCAGTCAGCTGCTTCTTGAATGCCGGCGCACCGCAGGCGGGGCAATCGGTGAGCGGCGCGTCGCTCATCTTCTGCAGCACATCCTTGGCGTGGCCGCAGGCGTCGCATCGATAAGCATAGATCGGCATGGTGTCCTCACCCTGAAACAAACGAAGTCGAGAAAGCGATTGGAGAATATGCCTGCGCAACGCACGAACACGGCGCGGAACGCGCACAGGCTCGCGGAAGATCAGGGCAGACGCGCCGATTGCAAGTACCGGCGCGCAAAGCCTTGAATTATAAACCCTTTCGAGGAAATTCCCGACCGCCCATGCAGAACCGGCGATGGCCACGCGCCATAAAGTGGCACACCGTGCACGCCGCGTGCAACCGCCTCAGCTTTGCGTGGCCGCATTGGTGGTCGGAGCGCGATTCTCGATCCACTGCGGGCCCAGCGAGCCGAGGATCATGGCGCTCAGGCTGGCCAGCAAGCCGACCAACTGTGGCGGAAGCGCCGCATCCGGATGGAACACCTCGCATCCGATCCAGACCGCCAGACCGACGACGATGGCTAGCAGGCCGCCCTGCTTCGTCGCGCGCTTCCAGAACAGGCCGAAGGCCAGTGGCACGAACGCCGCCACCAGTGTGACCTTGTAGGCGCTCTCGACCATATGGAAGATCGACAGGTGCGAATTCAGCGCAAAGAGCGTCACCAGCACGGTGAACGTGAGGACCACGGCCTGCATCACGCGCAGGAAGCGCTTGTCCTCCATGTTCGGGAGCAGCGGGCGCAGCACGTTTTCGGCGAATGTGACCGACGGTGCAAGCAGCGTCGCGCTCGCGCAGCTCTTGATGGCCGAGAGCAGCGCACCGAAGAACATCACCTGCGCAAATACAGGCGCATGCTGCAGCACCAGGTTGGGCAGGATCAGCTGCGAGTCCTTTTCGATGTACTGCTTGACCATCTCGGGGTCGATCAGCGTGGCCGAGTACGCCAGGAACATCGGCACGAACGCGAACATGAAATACAGCACGCCGCCCAGCACCGAAGCGGCTCCGGCAATGCGCTCCGTGCGCGAGGACGTGACGCGCTGGAACACGTCCTGCTGCGGGATCGAGCCGAGCATCATGGTGATCCACGCCGTTGCAAACCCGATGATCTCGATGGGATTGAGCGATGGCCAGAAGGAGAACTTGCCCGAAGCCGCCGCGTGCGCCACCACGGTGCCGACGCCGCCGGCCTGGCCCGACACTTCCCAGCCGATGTACAGCATGCCGATCACGATGATGATCATCTGGATGAAGTCAGTCACCGCCACCGACCACATGCCGCCGAACAACGTGTACACCAGCACGCTGCCCGCGCCGATCATCATGCCCAGCTCCTGCGAGACCGCGCCGTCCGACACCGTATAGAACACCAGGCCGAGCGCCTTGATCTGCGCCGCCACCCAGCCCAGGTACGACACGACAATGCACAGGGTGGTGAGCGTCTCTGCCAGGCGCCCAAAGCGGTTGCGGTAGAAGTCGCCAATGGTGAGCAGGTTCATCCGGTACAGCGGCTTGGCAAAGAACAAGCCCACCAGCACCAGGCACAGCGATGAACCGAACGGGTCCGCCACCACGCCATGGAGGCCGTCCTTGAGGAACTCTGCGGGGATGCCCAGCACGGCTTCGGAACCGAACCAGGTAGCGAACACCGTGGCGGTCACGACATAGAACGGCAGACTGCGTCCGGCCACGGCAAAGTCGGCGGTATTGCGCACGCGCAGCGCGGCCCATAGGCCGATCCCGACCGAAATCACCCAGTAAATAATGACAAACCAGATCAGCATGGCACGCGCGAAAGAGGCTGGAAATCCCATCGGCGGCCAGGGGCGCCGGGCGAAATGGCGGGATTATAGCGATGGGACTGTGCGCCGGGGCATTGGTGCGACCACGAATGCCGGCGTTTTGCTGTTTTTTTACGCAGGGCCCCGCGACGGGCGGCGGCAGGCTTTTTTCGGACCGGCGCCTATGTTGCTTTGCACCAACAGCCAGGCCCGCCGCGTTGCCGTTCAGTCGGCGCGGCGCCGCCAGACCTGCCAGCGCTCACGGCCCGCAAAGACCGGAATCGACTCGGTTTCGGCGATCGGCGTGTCGCTGATGCGTTCGAAGCTCGGCGAGAGCAGCGCGTCCAGTTCGGGCTGCGTGGTCTCGAACGGCGGCCCCTTGGGCACGGCCTCCCTGCCCTCGACCACGGCAAAAAACCCGGCCAGCAAGCCGCCCGGCGGCAGAAGCGCTGCGACCTGCGCGGCGTAGCCGGGCCAGAGCCGGCGCGGCATGGCGCACAGAAACGCGCGTTCGTAAATCCACTGCACCGGACGGCGCGGCGCAAAGCGGAAGAAATCGGCCAGCTCCACCACATCGGCGTGCGGGCCGAGGATGGCCCGGGCGGACGCCACGGCACTCGGTGCAAAATCAATCGCGGTGACCGGCCAGCCGCGCTCGGCGAGCCACCCGGCCTCGTAGGCATTGCCGCAACCGGGAATCAGCGTAGAAAGCGGCGTGGGCTGCGCCTCGCAAAATTGCCGAAACGCGTTTGGCACGCCGCGGGCGTCCCAGGGCGTGTGCTCGCGGCTGAAGCGCTCGTCCCAGAAGGCCGGGTCGGCGGCGTCGCGGGTTTGGAAGACGGGCGGTTCAGCCATGGCAGCGCGAGGATCAGGGATCAATGCCGGGCCAGCCACGCCAACACGTGCGTGGCGATGATGCCGACGGCAAAACCGCCGACGAACAGCAGCGCCGCCGACAGCAAGCGATTGGTGCGCCGCTGTTCGGCCAGCAGCGCAGTCAGCGCCGCCGTCTGCGCATGGCCGTCGTCGCGCGCGTGGCGATCCAGGATCTGGTGCATCAGGCGCGGGAAGTCGGGCAGCTTGTTGGCCCACTGTGGTGCTTCCACCTTCAGGCGGTCGACAAAGCCGCGCCAGCCGACCTGCTCGTGCATCCAGCGTTCGAGGAAGGGCTTGGCGGTCTTCCACAGGTCGAGATCCGGATCGAGCTGGCGGCCGAGGCCTTCCACGTTGAGCAGCGTCTTCTGCAGCAGGACGAGCTGCGGCTGCACCTCCACGTTGAAGCGGCGCGAGGTCTGGAACAAACGCATCAGCACGAGGCCCAGCGAGATCTCGCCGAGCGGCCGGTCGAAATACGGCTCGCAGCACGCGCGGATGGCGCCTTCCAGTTCCTCGACGCGGGTCTCTTCCGGCGCCCAGCCTGACTCGATGTGCAGCACCGCGACGCGATGGTAGTCGCGCTGGAAGAACGCCAGGAAGTTCTGGGCGAGGTAGTTCTTGTCGAACTCCGACAACGCGCCGACGATGCCGAAATCCAGCGCGATATAGCGACCCAGCGTCTCGGGCGCCACACTCACGAGGATGTTGCCGGGGTGCATGTCGGCGTGGAAGAAACCGTCGCGGAAGACCTGCGTGAAGAAGATCTCCACGCCGTCGCGCGCGAGCTTGTGCATGTCCACGCCGGCCGCGCGCAGCTCTTCGGTGTGCGAAATGCGCACGCCGTGCATGCGCTCCATCACAAAGACTTCCGACGTGCACCAGTCCCAGAACACCTCGGGCACCAGCAGCAGATCCGACTTGGCGAAGTTGCGGCGCAGCTGGCTGGCGTTGGCCGCCTCGCGCATCAGGTCCAGCTCGTCGTGCAGGTACTTGTCGAACTCGGCGACGACCTCGCGTGGCTTGAGGCGCTTGGCGTCGGCCCACAGTTTTTCCATCCACGTGGCCAGGTCCCGCATGAGGGCGAGATCGCTGTCGATGACCGGCAACATGCCCGGGCGCAACACCTTGACGGCGACCTCCCGGCCATCGCACGGGCCACCGCGCAACGTCGCGAAATGCACCTGCGCAATCGATGCGCTTGCCACCGGATGATGGTCAAAGCGATGGAACAGCGCCGACAGCGGTTTGCCCAGCGACTTCTCGACGATGGCCGCCGCCACCTTGGGGTCGAACGGCGGCACGCGGTCCTGCAGCTTGGCCAGTTCGTCGGCCACATCGGGCGGCAGCAAGTCACGCCGCGTCGACAGCACCTGCCCGAACTTCACGAAGATCGGACCGAGCTGCTCGAGCGCCAGCCGCAGACGCTCGCCACGCGGGCGCTTCGGCTTGCGGCCGAGCGTCAGCAGCCAGACCAGCGCGCGGATGCGACGGCTCTTGAAACCCGACAGTGCGAGCTGATCCAGCCCGTAGTACAGGATGACGAAGACGATCTTGCCCAGCCGAAGGAGACGCGTCATGCCAATTCACCCCGACGTCGCATCTCGGCTGCGGGGCGCGAACGTGCCTCGAGCCGTTCCAGGCGCTTGGCGAGCCGCGCCTCGGCATCGCGCAGCGCGGCCACGTCGGCGGCAAACTGCGCCAGGCGCGCGTGTCGGACGAGCGTGGGTCGCTCATCGGTCAGGTACGACCCAACCGATTCCGCCAACGAACGGCCGACGCGGGCGGCCTCGATGCGCGCAGCCTGGGCACCGCTCACCATGCGCTGCGCGATCACGTCGCCGAAGACCCGCGACAGATCTTCCGCCGCATCCCAGCGCAGGTTTCGCAGCAGCGTCGAGAGCGCGTTGGCGAACTCCGCTTCACCGTCGATGCGCACATGCTTGAGCACAGCCGCCTGGCCGCCGGTGGCGTAATCGCTGGCCGCGGCTGCAAGCGGCACCACCACCGTCACGGCGGGTTCGACATCGGCCGCCGGCGCGATCACCAGGCCGGCCGCGTCCACCTGCAGCGTGATCGACAGGGGCGCCAGATCAAACTGGGCCGCGCGGCCCGCAAACGGCCGTAGCATCTCCTGGGCCCAAGGCTCCTGACGCAGCAGGTGATTGAGCGCAAGCAGCAACGGCTGCATCAGCACGGACGGAAACGGAGACGAGGAGGCTGTCGATGACATGCAGTGGTGAAACGCAGGAAGCGGGCTAGCCGACGGGCAGCAAAAAGGGCCCGAACCGGTCGGTCGGGCCCTATTTTACGGGCAATGGTGAAACGGCCGTTCGCGCCGCTTCAAGTCGTCACCGCATCACTGCAACTGCTGGATGCCAGCCAGCACCCAGCCGCCGGCACCTTGCGTGGGCTTGGACAGGTTCCACACCTCGGCGAACGGCTGCGCCGGCGCGTTGGCTTCTTCGCGGATCATGCCCGAGAACCGCACGCTGGCCAGGTACTCGCTCGCCTGCGTCTCGATGCCAAGCAACTCCGCCTCGACCGAAATCACGTCGGTCTTGTTCGGCGCGGCACCACGATCGGCCAGATCCATCTTGATCTCGGCAAACATCTCCGGCGTCGTGAACTCGCGGATGTCGTTCAGGTTGCCGGCATCCCATGCGGCCTGCAGGCGGATGAAGTAGACCTTGGCGTTGCGCAGGAACGCCTGCGTGTCGAAATCAGCGGGCACGCCCCACGGCTGCTGCGGTGCGGCAGCGGCAGCGGCAGGCTGCGCGTTGAGCGCCGGCTCGGCGGGGCCGCCCAGGTTCCAGGATTGGGCAGCCGTCGGTGCGCCTGCACCCAGGCCCGACGTGTTGCCGGTGTTCAGCGACGAAGCCACCGGCGTGGAAGCCTGCGGGGCCGGAGCGGAAGATTGCGGCACGTACGGCTCGCGGTCGCCGCCCAGCGACGGGCCACCCGTGGCGTAGGCCGGACCTTGCGGACGGCTGCCGCGCACCTTGCGGATGATCCACATCACCACGAAGGCGATCAGGGCAATCAGGATCAGGTTCGACAGGAATGAGGCGAGGCCAGCGCCCAGACCGAACTTCGACAGCAGATAACCGAGGCCCAGGCCGGCAGCGAGGCCGCCCAGCATACCGCCCCAGTTACGCCCCGGCTTGGCCGCAGGCGCTGCCGGAGCCGGTGCCGCCGGCGACGGCTGCGCCGCCGGTGCCGCCTGCTGCGTGGGCAACGGCGTGGTAGCCGGCGGTGTCTGCTGGCGCTGTGTCACGGTGGACGACTGCTTGCCGACGCTGCGGCTGCCGCCCATGCGCTTGGCGTTGGCGTCCAGCGCCGTGCCAAATGCGAGCGTCGCAACCAGCGCGCCCGCCATCAATTTTCCACCCCAGTGCAAACTCATCGCTGTCTTCTCTCCAATAGGCAGTGACGCCATCAGATGAAGACGTCCATGCCGAATTCAATGTGAAGGATCGTGGCATATCGCCGCAGCGCGCTGCATCGCCCGTCCGGTGGACAACGAAAGCGGCTTAGAGCCGACGGCCAACGTGCAGTGCCACGACCCCCGCCGTCAGATTGAAGTATTCGACCGAGTCCAATCCGGCCCGTTCCATCATCTGCTTGAGCGTTTCCTGGTCCGGGTGCATGCGGATGGACTCCGCCAGATACCGATAGCTCTCGGCGTCGCCCGCCACCTTGCTGCCCAGCCACGGCAGGACCTTGAACGAATACACGTCGTAGGCCTTTTCCAGCGGCTGCCACACCTTCGAGAACTCGAGCACCATGACCTTGCCACCGGGCTTGACCACGCGGCGCATCTCTGCGAGCGCCCGATCCTTATGCGTCATGTTGCGCAAGCCGAATGCCACTGTCACTACGTCGAAGTAAGCATCTGGAAAGGGAATGTGCTCCGCGTCGCACAGCGCGGTCGGAGTCAGGACGCCGGCATCGAGCAGGCGGTCGCGGCCGACGCGCAGCATGGACTCGTTGATGTCGGTCAGCCACACCTCACCGGTGGGGCCTGCCTGGCGCGCGAACGCCTTGGCCAGGTCGCCCGTGCCGCCGGCGATGTCCAGCACCTTGTAGCCGGGGCGTACCGCTGCCTGGGCGATGGTGAACATCTTCCACACGCGGTGCAGGCCGCCGGACATCAGGTCGTTCATCACGTCGTACTTGCTCGCGACGGAATGGAACACGCCGGCGACCTTGCTGGCCTTCTCGCGCTCGTCGACCTGCTGAAATCCGAAGTGGGTTTGGCTCATGACGGAAAAAGAGATGCAGATGCAGCGCGCAGGCGCTGCGAAGTGAATCGGAAATCAGTGGCTGTGCCCGCAGGCGTGCCCGGCGTTCGGTGCCATCGGCGCGTCACGGTCCAGGCCCGCTGCCGCGAGGCGATCGAGATACGCCTGCCACAGCGCGTCTTGTTCTACGCCCAGGCGATACAGGTACGCCCAGTCGTAGATGCCGGAATCGTGGCCGTCGGAGAACAGCGGCCGGATCGCATAGTTGCCGACCGGCTCCACCCCCACGATGCCGACATCGCGCTTGCCGGTCTGCAGCACTTCCTGGCCGGGCCCGTGCCCCTGCACTTCGGCAGACGGCGACAGCACGCGCAGATACTCGAAGGGCAGCCTGAAGTGCTTGCCGTCGGCAAAGGCGATCTCGAGCACGCGCGATTGCGTATGCACCGTGATGCCGGTCGGGTGCGGGGTGTCGGCGGACAGTCCGGCCATGAAAACGTCTCGTTGATTGCGTAAGAACGATGTACTAGGAAGCCGCGAGCGCCACGGGCGCAGGCTCCTCCACGACCCGATAGCTTACCGCAGTCAACAGGTCGCCCTCGGGGATGTAGCGCAGACGGCGATGGTGGAACCGAGCCACGGTGCTGCGGTGCGCCACGCTGACGATCGTCACATCGGGCATCGATTCGAGGAGGAGGCTGTACATGAACGCCTCGGTGTCTTCGTCGAGTGCGCTGGTGGCCTCGTCCAGGAACAGGTAGTCGGGACGCTGCAGCAGCGCGCGCGCAAAGGCCAGGCGCTGCTGTTCGCCCGGCGACAGGCGCAGGCTCCAGTTGCTGACCTCGTCTAGCAGGCCGACCAGCCCTGGCAGACGGCACGCGGTGAGCACCTGCTCCAGGCGCTCGGCGGTGTACTGCGTGGCGAGATCGGGATACGACAGCGCATCGGCCAGCGTGCCCGAGGGCAGGTAGCTGCGCTGCGGCAAGAACAGCACGCGCGCGCCCTCGGGAACCTCGATGCGACCGGTGCCGTACGGCCAGATGCCGGCCACGGCGCGCACGAGCGTGCTTTTGCCGCAGCCGGAGGGGCCGTTGACGAGCACGCGTTCGCTGCGCCCGATCGTCATGTCAAACGGCTCGACGAGCAGGTCTTCGGGTGCGCGGTTCGGCAGGTTCAGCGCGAGGCCGTGGGCCTCGATGGCGGGCACGGCAGCGGTTTCGACCTCGACATCGCGCACCCCGGCTCGGCGTTCCTCTTCCCGCTCGGCGGCGCGGATGGCGCGCTGGAATTCGATCAGACGGTTCGTGGAGGCTTTCCATGTCACCAGCGTGCGGTAGTTGGTGACGAACCACGACATCGCATCCTGCACCTGCCCGAACGCGGTGGCGACCTGCATCATGCCGCCCAGCGTGAGCGTGCCGCCAAAGTAGCGCGGCGCCGAAACCAGAAACGGAAAGATGATGGCGAACTGCGCATAGCCGGAGCTCGCAAACGTGAGACGCCGCGTGTAGTCCATCAACTGGTTCCAGTTGGCACGGATACGCTCGAAACGGCCACGGAGAATGGCTTTTTCGGTCGGCTCGCCGCGGTAGAGCGCGATGCTCTCGCTGTTCTCGCGCACGCGCACGAGCAGGAAGCGGAAGTACGCCTCGTAACGCTCCTGCTGGAACGACAGCCCGATCAGTGGCCGCCCCACGAAGTGGATGATGACCGAGCCCACGATCGAGTACAGCAGCGCAAACCAGACCATGTAGCCCGGAATCACGAAATCGTGCCCCCCCAGACTGAACGCCAGCGGCCCCGACACCGCCCACAGGATGCCGAAGAACGACACCAGCGTGACGGCGGAATTCAGGAAGCCGAGCGCCAGCGTGAGCGTCGCATCGGTGAAGGTGCGCAGGTCATCGGCGATCCGCTGGTCGGGGTTGTCCGCGCTGTGGGTCTGTTCGAGGCGGTAGAACGCCTGCTTGCCGAGCCAGTCGTCGAGGAAGCTGCCGGTGATCCACGTCCGCCAGCGCATCTGCAGCATCATCGAGTAGTACAGCCGCATGATGGAGCCGATGATCAGCAACGCGGCGATCCACGAAAAACGCCCCAGCTGTATCCAGAACTCGCCGTAGTTCTTCTGCTCCAGGGCGTTGTAGAAGAGCCGGTTCCAGTCCGTGAACAGGACGTTCATGTAGACGAGGAACAGGTTCAGGCCGATCACCAGCGCAAGCAGCCCCCAGGCCTTGTGGCGGTCTTCCGAAAACCAGTACGGGCGGATGAGCTTCCACGTCTCGGGCAGGTTCAGCCGGCCGTGGTGGACATTCAGCTCGGCGATGGAATCCTTGCGGGAATCGGCGGTGGCGGCGGTGCGCGGTGTCGTCATGGCGAGGGCTGTGACACGACAGAAAAGGAATCTGACGATCTGCGCGGCCGGCGGGTTCCGCGCAGGACGATGGCGACGCGTAGCCGACGGCGGACGCTCAAACGTCGGCGAGCGCCGATTGCAGGGCGTACGACAGCGCTGGCAGCCTGGCGGTGATGTCTGCCAGGCGCGCGGCATCCGGCTCGCGCTGCGCCGGCCCCCACACGGCTTCTGGAAAGTGCGTGTCCCACCGGTAGCGTGGGATGACGTGCCAGTGGAGGTGCGGCACGAAGTTGCCGAAGCTGGCAAGGTTGATCTTGTCCGGCACCAGCTCGGCGCGCAGCACGCGCTCCACGCGCGCCACGACTTCCATCAGCCAGTGGCGATCGGCGTCGGGCAGGTCGGTCTGCTCGGCGACGTGGTCGTTCCAGATGACGCGGCAAAAGCCCGGAAAGCGCGCATGCTCGACCAGCACCACGCGCGCCCGGGCATTGCGCCAGACGGGCTCGCCGCCATCGGTCTCGCACAATGCGCAGCCGGGCGCCCGTTCGCCGGTCGTCGCAGCCGTCACACCAGAACCCGCTCGATGCCGCCGGCGTTGGCCTGCGCGACGTAGTCCTGCAGCCAGGTTTCACCGAGCACGTGACGCGCCATCTCGACCACGATGTAGTCGGCCTGCACCGAAACATCTTCGGTGTAGCGCGACAGGCCCTGCAGACATGCCGGGCAGCTCGTGAGGATCTTCACGTCGCCGTTGAACGCCTCGCCGCCCTGGCCTGCGGTCTGGCCGAGACTGCGAAGCTTGTCGGCGCCCTTCTGCATCTCTTCTTCCTTGCGGAAGCGGACCTGCGTGGAAATGTCGGGGCGCGAGATCGCCAGCGTGCCCGACTCGCCGCAGCAGCGGTCGTTCTTCTCGATCGCCCGGGTCTGGCCATCGGCGCCGATGTTGCCGCCCATCAGCTGGTTGACCAGCTTGGTGGGGTCCATCGTCTTGATCGGGGTGTGGCAGGGGTCGTGGTACATGTACCGCGTGCCTTGCACACCGTCGATCTTCACGCCCTTCTCCAGCAGGTATTCGTGAATGTCGATGATCCGGCAGCCCGGGAAGATCTTGTCGAATTCATACCCCGCGAGCTGGTCGTAGCAGGTGCCGCAGCTCACCACCACCGTCTTGATGTCGAGGTAGTTGAGCGTGTTGGCCACGCGGTGGAACAGCACGCGGTTGTCGGTGACGATCTTCTCGGCCTTGTCGAACTGGCCAGTGCCGCGCTGCGGATAACCGCAGCACAGGTAGCCCGGCGGCAGCACGGTCTGCACGCCGGCATGCCACAGCATCGCCTGCGTGGCCAGGCCCACCTGCGAGAACAGGCGCTCCGAGCCGCAACCCGGGAAGTAGAAGACCGCCTCGCTATCCGGCGTGGTGACCTTGGGGTTGCGGATGATCGGGACGATCTCGTTGTCCTCGATGTCCAGCAACGCGCGCGCCGTCTTCTTGGGCAGGTTGCCCGGCATCTTCTTGTTGATGAAGTGGATCACCTGCTCGCGCACCGGCGGCCTGCCCACCGTGGCGGGCGGATGCGCGGTCTGCTTCTTGGCGAACTTCTTCAGGATGTCATTGCCCAGACGCTGCGCCTTGTAGCCCCAGTCGAACATCACCTTGCGGGTGAGGTTGATCGTCTCGGGGTTGGTCGCGTTCAGGTAGAACATCGCCGCTGCGGTGCCGGGGTTGAATTTCTTCTGCCCCATCTTGCGCAGCAGGTTGCGCATGTTCATCGACACATCGCCGAAGTCGATCTTGACTGGGCACGGCGTCACGCACTTGTGGCACACGGTACAGTGGTCGCCCACGTCGGCAAACTCTTCCCAGTGCTTGATCGACACGCCGCGGCGCGTCTGTTCTTCGTACAGGAAGGCCTCGATGAGCAGCGACGTGGCGAGGATCTTGTTGCGCGGGCTGTACAGCAGATTGGCGCGCGGCACATGCGTGGCGCACACCGGCTTGCACTTGCCGCAGCGTAGGCAGTCCTTGATCGATTCCGAGATGGCGCCGATGTCGCTCTGCTGCATGATGATCGACTCGTGCCCCATCAGGCCGAACGACGGCGTATAGGCGTTGCGCAAGTCGGCGGCGATCGCCTGCGGGTCGTTGATGTCGCGCAGCAGCTTGCCCTTGTTGAAGCGGCCGTTCGGATCGACGCGGCGCTTGTAGGCGGCGAAGTCCGCGATCTCGTCGTCGGTCAGGAACTCCAGCTTGGTGATGCCGATGCCGTGCTCGCCCGAAATCACACCGTCCAGCGAACGCGCCAGCGTCATGATGCGGGCCACCGCCTTGTGGGCGTCCTGCAGCATGTCGTAGTCATCCGAGTTGACGGGGATGTTGGTGTGCACGTTGCCGTCGCCGGCGTGCATGTGCAGCGCCACGAACACGCGGCCGCGCAGCACCTGCTTGTGGATCGCCTGCGCCTCGTCGAGGATCGGCTTGAACTCGCCGCCGTTGAAGATCTTGCGCAGCTCGGCGCGGATCTCGGCCTTCCACGACACGCGGATCGTGCGGTCCTGCAGCAGGTGGAACAGGTTCGCGTCGGGCTGCGTCTCGAGGCGCTCGTCGATGGTCTGCGCGAGATAGCCGAGCCCGAGGCCGATCAGGCTGGCGCGCACCGTGTTCACCGGCGTGTCGAGATGGTCGAGCAGGTACTGCCAGCGGGCGCGCGTGGCACGCACCAGTTGCTGGGCCTGCTGGACGCGGTCTTCCAGCAGTTCGGCGCTCGGGATCTCGTTGGCGTCGTCGGTGCGGCCCAGCGGCAGGTCGCCGCGCGCGAAGAAGTCCTGCAGCGCGTCGGCCAGCTTGAGCTTGTTTTTGATCGACAGCTCGATGTTGATGCGCTCGATGCCGTCGGTGTACTCGCCCATGCGGTTGAGCGGAATCACCACGTCTTCGTTGATCTTGAAGGCGTTGGTGTGCTTGGCAATCGCGGCCGTGCGCGAGCGGTCGAGCCAGAACTTCTTGCGCGCCTCGGGGCTCACGGCCACGAAGCCTTCGCCGCTCTTGCCGTTGGCCAGGCGGATCACTTCGGAGGTGGCGCGCGCCACGGCGTCATCGTCGTCGCCGACGATGTCACCGATCAATACCATCTTCGGGAACGCGTTGCGCTTGCTCTTGGTGGCGTAGCCCACCGCGCGCAGGTAGCGCTCGTCCAGGTGTTCCAGGCCCGCGAGGATCGCGCCGCCGGGCTTCTTGGTCTCGGCGTCGAGGTAATCCTTGATTTCGACGATGCTCGGGATCGCGTCACGCGCCTGGCCGAAGAACTCCAGGCACACGGTGCGGATCGACTTCGGCATGCGGTGCAGGATCCAGCGCGCGCTGGTGATGATGCCGTCGCAGCCTTCCTTCTGCACGCCAGGCAGGCCGGCCAGGAACTTGTCGGTGACGTCCTTGCCAAGGCCTTCCTTGCGGAACTTGCGGCCTTCGATGGTGAGCGTCTCGGTGCGCAGCAGCTTGGCGCCGAGGGGCGCATTGCCGTCGAACCACTTCAGCTCGAACGTGACGACCGGCGCATCGTGGATCTTGCCGAGGTTGTGATTGAGGCGCTGGACTTCGAGCCAGTTGCCGTCCGGGTCAACCATGCGCCACCAGGCGAGGTTGTCCAGCGCGGTGCCCCACAGCACGGCCTTCTTGCCGCCCGCGTTCATGGCCACGTTGCCGCCGATGCACGAAGCGTCGATCGAGGTCGGGTCCACGGCGAACACGAGGCCGGCCTTTTCCGCCGCATCGGCCACGCGGCGCGTGACCACGCCGGCGCCCGAATAGATGGTCGGCACGGGGTGGTCGACGCCCGGCAGGTCGGTCATCTCGACTGCGTCCAGACGCTCGAGCTTTTCGGTATTGATGACGGCCGAGAACGGCGTGAGCGGCACGGCGCCGCCCGTGTAGCCGGTGCCGCCTCCGCGCGGAATGATGGTCAGCCCGAGCTCGAAGCAGCCCTTGACGATGCCGGCGATCTCTTCTTCCGTGTCGGGCGTGAGCACCACGAACGGGTATTCCACGCGCCAGTCGGTGGCGTCGGTCACGTGCGACACGCGCGACAGGCCGTCGAACTTGATGTTGTCCTTGGCCGTCACGCGGCCGAGCACTTTCTGCGCGCGGCGGCGCAGGTCGTACACCTGGGCGAATTCTTCCTGGAACGCCTTGACGGCGCGGCGCGCGTGCACGACGAGCTGCTCGACCTTCTTGGCGCGCTCATCGCCTTCGGGGTCGTGATGCGAATCGTGGTCGGCCACGCGGCGCTTCTCGATCTCCGCCAGGCGGTGATTGAGTGCGTCGATCAGCATCTGGCGGCGCTTCGGGTTGTCGAGCAGGTCGTCCTGCAGATACGGGTTGCGACGCACCACCCAGATGTCGCCCAGCACTTCGTACAGCATGCGCGCCGATCGGCCGGTGCGACGCTCGCCGCGCAGCTCGTCGAGGATCTGCCACGCAGACTCGCCCAGCAGACGGATGACGATTTCCCGATCCGAGAACGAGGTGTAGTTGTAGGGAATCTCGCGCAGCCGGGGCGCAGCGTCCTGCGCCGCGAGTTTGGCGTCGATCAGAAGTGGGGCGTTCATGGCGAGCCGCGGGGAGGGAGCGCGGCAAAGCAGGTGTCGGCCGCGCGGTCTTTAAAGCGCGATTGTACTGCAAGGTTCACCGTTGATGCGTTGCAACAACGGTATCCCTGCCGGTCGCATGGGCGCGAAAACCGCCACGTTTTCAATGGCTTGCGAAAAGTGTGGCCGCAACCGAGTGGAGCCTGCACCACGCAAACGTCACATCAGGAGGGTCTTGATCCAGCCGAGGATGCCGTGCCAGAAGCCGTCCGGCAGGGTCAGCAGCGCCGTCGTCATGACGAGGTAGCGCAGGAATTTGCCGATGGCCATGTACATGACGCTGGGCCAGAAACGCAGCCGCAGCCACCCGGCGAGCGTGCAGAGCGGATCGCCGATGCCCGGCAGCCACGACACCAGCAGCGACACCGGCCCGATGCGGCGCATCCAGCGGAAATACTTCTTGTCGAGCGGGGGCGCGCGGTGGCGCTTGGGGTGCGGCACGTGGTGGGCGTGCTCGGCGTTGTGCTCGCGACGACGGCGCGCCAGGTGGATGCGCACCAGCGCGAGCTTGGCCGCATAGCCCATCCACCAATCGACCGCACCGCCCAGCGTATTGCCCAGCGTCGCAACGATGACGGCCGGCCAGAACATCTCGGGATTGAGCTTGATGTAAGCGAAGACGGCCGGTTCAGACCCCAGCGGCAACAGCGTCGCCGAGATGAAGCTGACGACGAAGATGGCGGGCAGCCCGACCTTGGGCAGGGCAAGGGTGGCAAAAAGCGTGTCGATCCACTGTTCCATGCGGTCGATTGTAGTGGGCGTGCAGCGCACACGCCGCCCCGGAGTCGCCCTGACCCGTCAGGCGAAGAACAGATACGCGACCAGAACCGCGCCGACCAGCCCGATCAGGTCGGCCCACAGCCCGCACGCCAGCGCGTAGCGCGTGTCCTTGATGCCGACGCTGCCGAAGTACACGGCCAGCACGTAGAACGTGGTCTCGGTCGAGCCCTGGATGATGGCGGCCAGCCTGCCCTGGAAGGAATCCACGCCGTAGGTCGTCATCACGTCGACCATCAGGCCCCGGGCGCCGGCCCCCGAGAGCGTCTTCATGATGCCGACGGGCAGCGCCGGCACGAAGCGCGTGTCGATACCGAGGTGCGAGAACAGCGCGGAGAGCCCCTGCATCAGGAAATCCATGCAGCCCGCCGCGCGGAACACCGCAATGCCGACCAGCACCGCCACGAGGTACGGGACGATGCCGATCGCCACCTGGAAGCCGTCTTTCGCGCCGTCCACGAAGGTCTCGTAGACATTGATGCGGCGAATTGCCCCACACGCCAGGAACGCCACCACGATGGTGAGGATGGCCCCCGCGCCGATCAGGCCGATCCACGCGGCCATCTGCTGCGGCGGAAACTGGCGCAGCCACGCAAACAGCAAGCCCATCACCGCGACAAAGCCGCCAAAGTACGCCAGCAGCGCCGGCTTGAACAGGTTGATGCGCTGATACCACGCCACGGCCGCAATGCCTGCGCAGAAGCCGATGAACGTGGACAACAGCGTCGGCAGGAAAATGTCCGCCGCATTGAAGCCGACCAGGCCCTGCTTGACCGCCATGGCCTGGCGGATGGCGATGACGGAGGTCGGCACCAGCGTCACCCCGGCCGTGTTGAGCACCACGAACATCAGTTGCGCATCGCTGGCGCGCTGCGGCTGCGGATTGATCTGCTGCAGCTCGCGCATCGCCTGCAGGCCGAGGGGCGTGGCGGCGTTGTCCAGCCCCAGCACGTTGGCCGACACGTTCATCATCATCGCGCCGTTGGCCGGGTGGCCGGCGGGCACGGACGGAAACAGGTGCCGCATCAGCGGGTTCACGAGCCGCGCAAACAGATCGACCACGCCGGCGCGCTCGCCCACGCGCATGATGCCGAGCCACAGCGCCATCATGCCGGTCAGGCCGATGGCGATTTCGAAGCCGGTGCGCGCGGCATCGAACATGCCGGTCAGCATGCGGGAGAAGACCTCCATGTCGCCCAGCACGACCTGCACGCACGCGGTGACGAAGGCGATGAGGAAAAAGCCGAGCCAGACGAGGTTGAGAGCCACGGGAGTTGCGCGTTGAAAGCCGACGAGGCGCTCATTGTGCCTGCGGCGGCGCCTCGGCCGGGGTGCCGATCGGCTCGATCTTGTGGAAGTTGTCGTAGTCAACCGTGGTCACGCCGTCTTCTTCGTGAATCAGGTCGAGATAGCGATGATTCCAGCGGATCGCGTCGTGCCGCCACGAATGGCGCGCCTGGACGGTCTGCGCGGCCGTCTCGTCAGCGCCTTCGATCGTGAGCAATAGCAGGGCGTCCACGGCGGCGAGCGATTCCGCCGTGGCGTTGTACAAGGGGCTGGTCTCGTCGATGACGTGCATCATGACCCAGCCGAGCAGGAAGATCGGATGCTCGCTGCGCTCGAGCTTGAGGTCGCGGATCTTGTAGATGGAATAGCCTTCCGGCGAGCGTTCGTCCTGCATCAGCCGCAGCCGTGCCGTGGCCTCCGCAATGACGTTCTGACGCGCATTCGCCGCGCGGAGCATCAGCGTGGGCGTGCCGTTGATGGTGCGCACGACCGGATGGCGGGCAAACAGGATCTTGGCCCGCGGGCGCGAAAACCGCGCAAACACCAGCCCCGTCGCCATGGCGATGCCCGACATGCCAATGAAGATCTCCAGCGTCGCGATGATGTGGGCGTACACCGTCTGCGGGTGCATGTCGCCGTAGCCGACGGTGGCGAGCGTCTCGACGCTGAAGAAGAACGCCCCAAGGAAGCCCGGCGGCGACTGGTTCGCGATGGATGCATCGCCGAGCGAATACAACCCGGCAAACACCGCGTTGAGCGCCAGGAACATCGTGGCCAGCAACGCAAAGAAGGTCGGCCAATTCACTTCCAGCGCGTGGTGGTAGACGTCGCGCCAGCCCAGCGGCGGCATGCCGTACGCAATGACGTGCTGCGTGCCCGACCAGATCTTGCGGCCCCGGCGTGGCCTGGAACGCTTGGAGGAAGACGACGGGGTATGCATGGGGAGCCTCGCGCCGATGGGGAGCCGCACCCCTGTGGCGCGGCCGGGGCAGTGTACCCAGCACCCCGCCCGGCCGGCAAGGCGACGCATGATAGGCTTACGGGCTATCCCCAAGTCCAACCCGGTCCGCACCATGGCCATCGATTACCTCAAGAAAATCCTGACCGCGAAGGTCTATGACGTCGCGCAGGAAACCGAGCTCAAGTTCGCGCCGAACCTGTCGGCGCGCACCGGCAACCGCGTCTACCTCAAGCGCGAGGATGACCAGCCGGTGTTCTCGTTCAAGCTGCGCGGCGCCTACAACAAGATGGCCTCGCTCACGCCGGCCGAGCGCAAGCGCGGGGTGATTACGGCATCGGCGGGCAACCATGCCCAGGGGGTCGCGTTCAGCGCGGCGCGCATGGAATGCAAGGCGATCATCTGCATGCCCGTGACGACGCCGCAGCTCAAGATCGACGGCGTGCGGTCGCGCGGCGGCGATTGGGTCGAGGTCGTGCTGCACGGCGAGAGCTACTCCGACGCCTACAACCACGCCGTCAAGCTGCAGGAAAAGCACGGCTACACCTTCGTGCACCCGTTCGACGACCCGGAAGTCATCGCCGGCCAGGGCACCATCGCCATGGAGATCCTGCGCCAGCATCCGCAGCCGATCCATGCGATCTTCTGCGCGATCGGGGGCGGGGGGCTGATCTCGGGCATCGCGGCGTACGTCAAGGCCGTGCGGCCGGACATCAAGGTGATCGGCGTGCAGAGCGTCGAGTCCGATGCGATGGCCCGCTCGGTGGCCGCCGGCAAGCGCGTCGAACTGAAGGACGTGGGCCTGTTTGCCGATGGCACGGCCGTCAAGCTGGTGGGCAAGGAGACCTTCCGCCTCACGCGCGAACTGGTCGACGAGATCCTCACCGTGGACACCGATGCGATCTGCGCGGCGCTCAAGGATGTGTTCCAGGACACGCGCAGCCTGCTGGAGCCGTCGGGCGCGCTTGCCATCGCGGGCCTGAAGCTGTACGCCGAACAGAGCAAGCTGAAGAACGAATCGCTGGTGGCCGTGGCCAGCGGCGCGAACATGAACTTCGACCGCCTGCGCTTCGTGGCCGAGCGCGCCGAAGTGGGCGAGGCGCGCGAAGCCGTGTTTGCCGTGACGATTCCGGAAGAGCGCGGCAGCTTCAAGCGCTTCTGCGAGCTGGTCGGCTGGTCGCGCAACGTGACGGAGTTCAACTACCGCATTGCCAGCAAGGACGCCGCGCACATCTTCGTGGGCGTGCAAAT
>OFCW01000089.1_pt1 | contig 38978 bp, 41 predicted proteins | sample 1520951 | NCBI WGS metagenome assembly OFCW01 (sample SAMEA4349680, study PRJEB24078) | microbial mat metagenome | biome: Terrestrial Biome; feature: Habitat; material: Microbial Mat | place: India | collected 2012-06-12 | depth 10 m | reverse complement strand
TAGCAGGCTGTTGAAAAACTACTGCGCGGGCCGATCTTGCAGCCTGCGGTGCTCTACGTACCATTCGTACGTGTGCGCTCCTCGGGCTCGGCGCCCCCGCTCAATCTCGGCCCGCTCGCTACGTTTTTCAACAGCCTGTTAGAGACGCGCTTACCGCGCCCGATCATCGCGGGCGCAGTTGAGCTGATATAGGGATGTGTAGCCGGTTGGCTGGCTAGTTTTGTTTTCCGTTTGCGGAGCGCTGCATCCGGTCGCTTGTCCGGCCGCTTGTCCGGCCGCTTTGTTTAATCCTGTCTTTGGCGCCGCTCTCGTTCGGAATCGCCCCGGCATTTCCGGGCATGCCTGCATGTGCCGTTCTTGGACCAACCACATCGCGCTCAAGCTGAAATACCCGGCCTAATTCATGAACTCCTTCCCGTGAATCGCCGCCAGAATCGCCTCCACCGCCGGATGCTTGATCTTGCGCTCGTTCGAAATCGCATAGTACTGCTCGCGCACCTGCGCCAGCTGCCCCACCGGCACCGCGCCGAACTGTTCGCGCACATCCCCGGCCAGCGCCGACGGCGCGGGAAACAGGCCGGCGCCGTGGCGGCCGAAGGTGTTCAACAGCGCGTTGTCGTCGAACTCGCCGACCACGTCCGGGCGCACGTCGTTGTTCTCGAACCAGTGGTCGAGCCGGCCGCGGATCGCGTTGCCGCGCGTGGGCAGCAGCACCGGCGCGCCGTTCAGGCTTTCCGGGAATTTCGGGCGGTAGCGCTTGGCCAGCTCGGGCAGGCCGAACAGCGAGATTTCGCTTTCTCCGAGTAAGTGGCTGAACACGCGCAGGGTGGTTCCGGACGGCACTGGACGGTCGGTCAGCACCACGTCGAGCTTGTGCACCGACAAGTTGCCCAACAACGATTCGAAATCGTCTTCATAGCAGATCAGTTTCACCTTCTGCGGCAGTTTCAATGCGGCATCGAGCAGGCGCGACGCAATCAGTTTCGGCAAGGAATCGGAAATGCCGACCGCCAGCCGCATCGTGTGGCCGACATCGGTTTCGGCCAGCACTTCCTGCATCTGCTCGCCCAGGAGGAAAATCTGGTCGGCATAGCCGAGCGCCACGCGCCCGGCTTCGGTGAGCACCAGGCGCCGGCCCTGCGGCGCGAGCAAGGCCTTGCCGACCGACTGCTCCAGGAGGGCCAGCTGCGCGCTGATGGTCTGCACCGCGACATCGAGCCGCTCGGCGGCGCGCGTGACGCTGCCTTCCTTGGCGACAACCCAGAAGTAATAGAGATGGCGGTAATTCAGTCCGGTGTTCTTCATTCTTCGGTTTTTGCGAAACAAAGCTTCCATTATCTTCGCTTTTTAATGCGATGCAAGCTCTATAACATGGCGCCTGTCGACGTTGTCGGGAGAGTCCGATGTAGCAGATACATCGCTTCACTGTTTAACTGTCCGCAATTTTCCGAAAGGGATGAATCATGAATGATCGTTACACTTCCGTGCGCGCGGCGTCCCTGGGCAGCCGTTCTGCCACCACGGTGCTCGACAGCGCCGCGCATCGCGTGCTGCGCAATACCTACATGCTGCTGGCGATGACGCTGGCCTTTTCGGCGCTGACCGCCGGCGCCTCCGCCGCGCTTCGCCTGCCGCATCCGGGCATGCTGCTCACGCTGGGCGGCTATTTCGGCCTGCTGTTTTTGGTGAATAAGTTCCGCGACCGCGGCCTGGGCGTGGCCTTCGTGTTCGCGCTGACCGGCTTCATGGGCTACACGCTGGGCCCGATCGTCAGCCACTACCTGCACATGCCCAACGGCGCACAGATCGTGATGACGGCCATGGGCGGCACCGCCGCGATCTTCCTCGGCCTGTCCGCCTATGCGCTGGTGTCCAAGCGCGATTTCACGTTCATGGGCGGCTTTCTGTTCGTCGGCGTGCTGGTCGCCTTTCTGGCGGGAATCGCGGCGATCCTGTTCCAGATTCCGGCGCTGTCGCTGGCGGTGTCCGCGCTCTTCGTGCTGCTGATGTCCGGCATGATCCTGTTTGAGACCAGCAACATCGTGCGCGGCGGCGAAACCAACTATGTGATGGCGACGGTGAGCCTGTACGTGACCATCTTCAACCTGTTCACGAGCCTGCTGCAGTTGCTCGGTTTCGCGAACAACGAATAAACTTTGCTTGTCCCAAAGAGTCTGTGCGGTGCCTTTTTGGCAGGTGCGCAGCCTGAGCAGCGCGCCGCGCCTTGCACTGCATCCCTTCCCGCTTGAACGCACCTGCCAACAAGGCACCGCACAGACTCTTAGGGCGTCGTGATCGGCGCCCTTTTTTTATGTAAGCCAAGAAAAACATCATGCTGGAACTGCTGCTTGATCCGCAAGCCTGGATCGCCCTGCTCACACTGACCGCGCTGGAACTGGTGCTGGGCATCGACAACATCATCTTCATCTCGATCCTGGTTGCCAAGCTGCCGCGCGCGCGGCAGGAACTGGCGCGCCGGCTCGGGCTGTTCCTCGCGATGTTCATGCGCATCGGCCTGCTGCTGGTGCTGTCGTGGATCGTGGGCCTGACCGCGCCGCTGCTGACGATCGGCCAGTGGACATTGTCCGGGCGCGACCTGGTGCTGATCGGCGGCGGCCTGTTCCTGCTGTGGAAGAGCGTGGGCGAAATTCACGACACCTTCGAAGGCGCGGAAGGCAGCGTGACCAGCGCCAAACGGCTCGGCTTCGCGTCCGCGATCGTGCAGATCATGGCGATCGACCTGGTGTTCTCGCTCGACTCCATCATCACCGCGGTCGGCATGGTCGACCAGCTGGCGGTGATGATCGCCGCCGTCATCGCATCGGTCGGCCTGATGATGTTCTTCGCGCGCCCGATCGGCCATTTCGTCGCCGAGCATCCGACCATCAAGATGCTGGCGCTGTCCTTCCTGGTGGTGGTGGCCGTGGTGCTGATCGCGGAAGGTTTCGGCAATCACGTGCCGAAGGGGTATATCTACAGCGCGATGGCGTTCTCGGTGGTGGTGGAAATGCTCAATATCCGGCTGCGCCGGCGCACCCGCGCCGCGCGCACGGAAGACTCCTGAAGTTCGGGGCGCGATCCGCTACTCTCAGAGTCTGTGTTCGCTGGCGGCGCTCGCGGTCGCCGGCGCCTTCGACATGGCGCCGGTGGTGATCCGGCAGTCGCTGATGCAGCGCGACAAGTCGATTACCTCGAAGGTAATGGAATGCCGGACCACTCTCGGATAGGATCGAGCCATGATGAACAACATCCGCCCCGTCGGAGAATACCTGCGCGAATGGCGCCAGCGCCGGCGCCTGAGCCAGCTCGACCTGGCGCTGGACGCCGGGATTTCGACGCGTCACCTGAGCTTCATGGAAACCGGCCGCTCCCTGCCGAGCCGCGAGATGGTGCTGCGGCTGGCGGAGCGGCTCGACATTCCGCTGCGCGAGCGCAATGCGCTGCTGGTGGCCGCCGGCTATGCGCCGCTGTTCCCGCAGCGCCAATTGGAAGACCCGGCGCTGCAGCCTGCGCGCAAGGCGATGGAGCTGGTGCTGGCCGGGCATGAGCCGTACCCGGCGCTGGCGATCGACCGCCACTGGAACCTGGTCGCGTCCAACCGGGCGCTGCCGCCGCTCTTGGCCGGCGTCGACCCCGCCCTGCTGCAGCCGCCGGTCAATGTGCTGCGCCTGAGCCTGCACCCGCAGGGCATGGCGCCGCGCATCGTCAATTACGGGCAATGGCGCGCCCATCTGTTCGAACGGCTGCGCCGCCAGATCGACATCTCGGCCGATCCGGTACTCGCCGCCCTGCTCGACGAACTGGACGGCTATGCGGCGCCGCCCGGCCTGGCGCCGCACCCGCCTGGCCACGGACAGGAGTATGCGGGCGTGGCAGTGCCGCTGCGGTTGGCCACGCAAGACGGCACGCTGGCGTTCATCAGCACCACCACCGTGTTCGGCACGCCATTGGATGTCACGCTGGCGGAACTGGCGCTGGAGTCGTTCTTCCCCGCCGATGCGCAGACGGCCGCCATCCTGCGCCGGAACGCGGCGGCGCCCTGCGCGTAGCGGATGCCATGGACTGTCTGAAAAACATGTAACAGTTCATGACGGCCATCAAACTTCAACACCTCTTGCCTGTCCAACAAGACCAGTGCTGCGATGTTCTTCGGCATCGCGCCCGGCCGTGGAAAGGTTCACGATGGTCGAAAGGTTCACGATGGTTGAAAGGTTCGCGATGGTTGAAAGGTTCACGACGGCTTGTGCGTCCTCCCCAGCCCAGGAATGCAAGAACACGTTGCTCGCGCTGTTGCCGGACGATGAATATCAGGCCCTCGCCCGGCATCTGCAGCGGGTCCCGACGCCGTTCAACACCGTGCTGTTCGAGCGCGACCAGCCGATCGAGTACGTCTACTTTCCCTGCAGCGGCGCCCATTCGGTGCTGGCGGTGATGGAAGATGGCGCGATGGTGGAAGTCGGCACCGCCGGCAACGAAGGCATGTCGACGGTCGACGCCATCATCGGCAGCGAGGTGGCAACGGAGACGGTCGTGTGCCAGATTCCGGGCGAAAGCCTGCGCCTGCCGCTCGCCCGCTTCCGGGAAGCGACCGCCGGCGACACGCCGCTGCGCCGCATCGCGCAGCGTTACCTGCAGGCTTACCTCAGCCAGGTCTCGCAATCGGTGGCCTGCAATCGCCTGCATTCGATCGAGGAGCGCTTCGCGCGCTGGGTGCTGATGAGCCATGACCGCGTCCCCGGCGACGAGGTCCAGCTGACGCAGGAATACCTGGCCGGCATGCTCGGCGTGCACCGCCCCAGCGTCAGCCTGGTGGCAAGGACGTTCCAGCAGGCCGGCATCCTCAAATACAGCCGCGGCACGATCACCATACTCGACCGTCCGGCGCTGGAAGAAGCCTGCTGCGAATGCTACTTCGTGGTGCGCAGGCAGTTCGAGCGCGCGCTCGGCAAGTCTTTCGGCTGAATCGCCGATGAACCTCGCCGATGAACCTCGCCGATTAACCGTATTCCGACTATGTCCGAAATCGTACAGAACCGGCTTTGCCCAAATGCGAGAATCCTGCGCATTTCGTATAGAACCGATTCCATGAGCAATACGCCGAAAGACGGTCCGCTCCCCGCGCTGCAGTTTCTGGCCGGAGAACCGTCCGAGCAGGAGCCGCTTCCTTCGGTGGCTATCGATCCGGGCCGGATGCTGGACATCCTGATCGCGCGGCTGCGCTTGAGCGGCGATGCCGCGCTCGCGCAGCTGCTGGAAGTGACGCCGACCATCATCAGGATGATTCGCGAAGAAAAGCTGGCCGTCAGCCCGTCCATGCTGCTGCGCTGGGCCCATGCGGCCACCGGCCTGTCGATGGAGGAGTTGCGCGAGCTGGCGAAAAACCGCTAGCCGGCCACGCCCGCGGCCGCAACCGTATCGCAAAACACGATGCGCGGCGGCGCCGCCAGCAGGGTGTCGAAGCGCTGCAGCACCCGCTGCACCGGCTCCGAGGCCAGATGCGCGTCGCATGCGGCGCGGTCCCGGTACAGTTCGTACAGCACGAATGCCGCACGGTTCTCCAGCTGCCGGTGCACCGCATACACGAGGTTGCCGGGCTCGCCGCGCGCGACCTCGGTCAATCCCCGCAACATGCCCTCCACCTCTTGCGCCGCCTCCGGCCTGGCGTTCAATTCCGCTAACAACAGGAACATGGCTTCTCCTTTAACTCGGTTGACAGGAGCCCCCATGTTGCGTCATGCGCGCCACGGCGTATTGTAAAAATGCGTCCTGGCGCGCGCGGCATCGAGATAGCGCTGCGGCGTGGCCCGCGCCAGTTCGCGGAAGTCGCGGATGAAATGCGCCTGGTCGTAATAGCCGTGCGCCAGGGCGGCGTCGAGGCAGCGCGCGGACGGATCGAGCAGCAAGGCCCTGACGGTCTTCTGGAAGCGGGCCAGGCGCCGCACCTCGGCCGGCGTCTGGCCGGTCCACAGCTTGACGCGGCGTTCCAGCTGGCGCCTGCCGATCCCGATGCGCTCGGCGAGCCGTTCGATGGAGATGTCGGCACAATCGCGGTAAAGCATCGATACCGCCTGCTCCGCCAGCGGATCGCCCTGGCTGCGCTGCAGGCAGCCCAGCAGGAAGGACTGGATCAGCGCGGCCCGGCGGGCAAACGACGGCGCCGCCGCCATGCGCTCGGCCAGCCCGGCGGCGGCTGCGCCCCACAAGTCGCTCACGGCGCACGCCTGGTCCATCAGCTCGTGCGCCGGGATGCCGGTAAAGCGATGCAGCATGCCGGCGCGGAAGCGGACCGCGACGAAACCGACGTCAGCCGCTGCCTGCAGCGCCACCGGCGCGCGGCGCACGCACAGCAGATGGGCGGACGGCAGCACGTCCGGCATCTGCGGATGGGCACGGCGGAACGGCGTGCGGTAGTGAAAGAAGACTTCGGCGCCGGTGCCGGGCAACAGCGTCGGCAGGGCGACTGCCTGCCCCGCCGCGCCGTCCCAGCCCCAGATGCTGTCGACGTAGGGGCGCAGGGCCGCCGCCGGCCGCAGCCGGAAAGTGCGCAGGCATGAAGCGTCCGCCGCCATCGCTCAGTCCGGCGACGCCAGCTTGAGCCCGACGATGCCGGCGACGATCAGCGCAACGCTGATCATGCGCGCGGCGGCGGCGGACTCGCCGAACAGGACGATGCCGAGAATGACGGTGCCCACCGCGCCCACGCCGACCCACACCGCGTAGGCGGTGCCGACCGGCAGCGACTTCATCGCGATGCCCAGCAGGCCGACGCTGGCGAGCATCGCGGCCGCGGTCCCGACGCTCGGCCACAGGCGGGTAAAGCCCTGCGTATATTTCAGGCCGATCGCCCAGGCCACCTCGAACAGGCCGGCAAGAATAAGAATGATCCAGTGCACGATTTTTCCGCTTGAATGGCTCAAACCCGTTCCCACTCCGCGATCCCGCCCGGAACGATCCTGAACAGCGGATGCGGCTGCGGCTCGGTCAGTTCCCTGTGCAGGTCGTAGACGGCCGGGGAGCGGGCCTGCAGCTTGCGCAGCAGATGTTCCCATTCATAGTCGACCTGGCCGCGCGGCACCGCGAGCTGCCCGCAGCTGCCGTGCTGCGCCACCTTCGCGGCGTCGAAGCGGTAGCCGCGCCGGCTCGCCTCGGCCACGACCGCGTGCAGGTAGCAGCCGATGGCGAGCACGGGGTCCGGGTGGGCGCGAAAGCGCGCCAGCTGCGGATGGGCGCGATAGCCCCTGGTCTGCCCCAGCAGCACCTTCTGCGCCAGCAAGCCTTCGCGCCACAGCGCGACCAGTCCCGCCGCATCCAGATAGCTGGGGTTGATCGACCAAAGACGCAAGACGGGCCTCCGCTGCAAAACGATAATCCGGACAGGAACGGTAATACGTCCTCCATGATATCGGTTTGCCGCTTTCCTTGCCTGCGGCGGCGCGGCGGACAACGGGATCAGGGCTTGAGCCAGCCCTGGAGCGTGGCGAACAGCCAGGCCAGCGTGGCGGCGTACGAGGCGAGCCGCAGGCGGGCCGCATGCGCCTGCCGCACCGACCGCCTGGCCTGGATCTGCCGCAGGTACTCGCCGTTCCTGATGGCCGATTCATGCCTGTTCTGCCGTTCGACGAGCTTGACCAGCCACCTGTCCCTGACATCCATCGCATCCTCGTTGCAAGAGAGGCATTAATTTGCCTGCGGCGGCCGGGCGGGAATTGAGCGTCCACAAAACCGGGGGATGGAGGATTGTATGGAAATCAAAGCGCGTGCGGATGCACACCATCCTACGCCGCCAGCAGCGCCTCGATCCGCTCGCCCGGCAACGGCTCGCTGCACAAAAAGCCCTGCAGCTGGTCGCAGTTCAGCAGTTTCAACAGCTTTTCCTGCTCGCGGTCGTCGACGCCTTCGGCGATCACCTGCAGCTGCAGCGAATGCGCCAGCGAGATGACGGAACTGACGATGGCCAGGCCCGACGCGCTCCGGTTCATGCCGAGCACGAAGGAGCGGTCGATCTTCAGCAGGTCGATCGGCAGCCGGGTCAGGTAGCTGAGCGACGAATAGCCGGTGCCGAAGTCGTCCATCGCGATCTTCATGCCCATTTCCTTGGCCGCCTGCAGCTTGGGGATGTTCTGGTCGACGTCCTCCATCATGGTGCTTTCGGTGATTTCGAGGTCGAGGATGTGCGCGCCGTCCGGCATCTTGTCGCGGATGCGCTGGAGCGCCTTGACGAAATTGCGCTGCCTGAGCTGGATCACCGACACATTGACCGCAACCGGCGGCGGCGCCAGCCCCAGCGCCGTCCAGCGCCGGTGATCGGACAGCGCCTTTTCCATGATCCACTGCCCGACCTGCAGGATCATGCCGGTCTCTTCCAGGATGGGGATGAAGGCTGCCGGCAGCACCAGGCCGGATTCCGGCTCGCGCCAGCGCAGCAGCGACTCCATGCCGACCATCCTGCCGCTGGCGGCATGGAACTTCGGCTGGTAGTAGAGCGCGAACTCCTCGCGCTCCAGCGCCCGGTACAGCCGGTTTTCCAGCGTCAGGCGCTTGGCCACGCTGGCGTTCATTTCGGGCCGGTAGAACAGGTAGGCTTCGTCGCTGCGCTTGGCCTTGCGCAGCGCCACTTCGGCGTTCTTGTAGAGCAGGTCGTGCTCGTTGCCGTCGCCCGGGAACATCGCGATGCCGGCCTTCACCGCCACGTACAACTCGTTGTCGTTGACCTTGAAGGCGCTGCCGAAGCATTGACGAATCAGCTTTTCCAGCAGGTGCGCGGCGTCGGCGGCGACCAGATTGGTCAGCAGCAGCGCAAAGCGGTCGCCGCCGATGTGGGCCAGCGTGTCGTGCGGCGACACCTGGCTCTTGAGCCTGGACGCGGCTTCCTTGAGCACGGCGTCGCCGACATGGCGCCCGTAGCTGTGGTTGATGCTGGAAAAGCGCTCGAAATCGAGCAGGACCACCGCCATGTCTTGCTGTTCGCGCCGCGCCGCTTCGACATGGCGCTGCAGGCGCTCGAAGAACAGCGCGCGGTTGGGCAGATCGGTCAGCGCATCGTAATACGCAAGATAATTGCTCCTTTCCTCCTTGGCCAGGTGGTCGAGCGCATACGAGATATCCTCCGCCATCTCGCACAGCAGCTTCATTTCGTCGCGGTCGAAGAACCAGGCCTCGGCGGCATAGATGAACAGCACGCCGGCCGGCTTGCCCAGCGCGCGCAGCGGAAACACGACCAGCGACCGGTAGCCGCGCTGCAGGTGCGCCTCCTTGCGCGCGATGCGCCTGTCGCAGGCGATGTCGTTGCACACCACCGCCTTGCCGTCCTTGAGCGTACGTTCCAGCAATGCCGGCTCCTCGATGATGCCGCCGTCGGTCTTGCCGCCGCCCCCGGCGGTCGTCACCGCCAGCGCCCCGGGCGCGCCCAGGCCGATCCACGCCATGCTGAATCCGCCGTACTCGGCCAGGATGCGGCACACTTCCCGCAGCAACGCGCCGCGCTCGCCGATGCGCACGATGGCGGCGTTGATCGCGCTCATGATCTCGCGGATCCGGGTCAGGCGGGCGATCTTTTTCTCCTGGTTCTTGCGCTCGGTGATCACCTCGGTGAAGATGATGACGCCGCCGATTTCCTGCTGTTCGTCATACCACGGATGGATCTCCCAGCGCACATAGTCGACCGAACCGTCGGCGCGCACGAACTTCTCGTCTTCGCTTTTTTCGGTGGCGCCGGCCAGGCAGCGCTCCAGGGCGGCGCGCCATGCCGGTGGCGTTTCCGGGAACACTTCGTAGTGCGACATCCCCGTCAGATCGCGCTCGCCCAGCCGGTAGTCGGCGAGCCAGCGCGAGCTGTACAGCACGTAGCGCAAGTCGCGGTCGAGCATCGCCACCGCCGCCGGATTGTGCTTGACGAAAAAGCGCAGGCGTTCCTCGCTGCGGCGCAGCGCCTCGCTTTTCTGCCCGAGCGCCGTGTTCAGCTGGCGCAGCTGCGCGATGGTTTCGGCATAGCCGCGATACATCATGTCGAACGGCGCCAGCACCTGCCCGAAAAACTCGGCGCCCTTGGCAGTCGCGACCGCCGCCTCCTTGCCGGGCGCAAGCCGCATCTCGCGTTCGGCCGCCGCCATCGCTTCCTGGTGAATCTCGTTCACATCCAGGATGCTCAACTGCTCGGCCACGCCGCGGCGGCCGAGGTCGTACGCGAGCAGCAGGGCGTCTTCCTCCTGCCGGCCGTCCAGGTAGGCCAGCAGCGTGGCCCGGTATACGCTGCGGAAATCGCCGGCGCGCGGCGCCGAATCCGCATGCACGAACGGCAGGGCCTGGCGCTCGGCGGCGGATTGCGGCTTCAGCGTGCGCCGGCGGCCTGCATCATCTTGCCGTTTGTCCATCTTGCTCCCATTAACAAGGCATCGTCCGTGTTCCTGGCGTGTTCGATAAAAATCCGGTGCACCAATTCATGCGGATGGTCGGTATAGCGGAGGTCGCGCAGAAACGCGCTATGGATGCCGTCGGTGGCCAGGAACAGCAGGTCGCCGCAATGCAGGGGCAAGGTCGCCGGCAGCAGGGTCGGCAGGCGGTCGCCCACGATCCCGCCGCGCGGCAGCAGGCTGCTGCGCCCGCCGTCGGCGCGCAGCACGACGCCGTCGACATTTCCGACCCCGATCCAGGTCATGCTGTTATCCGTACCGTTGCAGGAAACGATGCTCATCACCGCGCCGCGCGTGCCTTTCAATTCTGCGTGACACTGCCGCACCAGGTTCACGACCGGCGCGCCGGCATGGGCGGCCAGCACGGCAGTCGCGGCCCGGGCGGCGAGCGCGGCGTCCTCGCCATGCCCCAGCCCATCCACCGCTGCGAGCAGCACGCCGCCGGGAAAGGAAGCGATCAGATGCTGGTCCCCGCAGTCGGATTGCCCCGGCATCGGCCGCGTGGCGATCCAGTAGTCGAGCAGCGGCGTGCAGCCTGCTAGCGTTCCCATTTCTTCATGACGATGGTGGTCCCCTTGCCGAGCTCCGACTTGATGTCGAATTCATCCATCAGCCGCTTGGCGCCGGGCAAGCCGATGCCGAGGCCGCGCGAGGTGGTGTAGCCGTCCTGCATCGCCAGCGACAGGTCGGCAATGCCGGGGCCGCTGTCCTCGGCAATCACCAGCAGCCCGCGCTTTTTTCCCTGCTGAATCAGTTTCAGCTCCATCCAGCCATCCCTGGCATAGAGCACGGTATTGCGCGCGATTTCGGAAATCGCGGTGGCAATGATGGTCAGTTCGCTGGTGGTAAACCGCAGCGAAGACGCCAGCTCCTTGCCCAACTGCCGCGCCTTGAGCACGTCGACGTCGGAGTGGAGCGGCATGGCAGTTTCATGACTGATGGCCGGCATCATTCCCACTCGCTCCGCGCTCGCGCAGGAGCGCCAGTCCGTCTTCCAGATCCATGGCGATGAGCGCGTCTTCCAGCGTCAGCCCCAGCTGCACCATGGAGATCGCCACTTCCGGCTGGATGCCCGCGATCACCGTTTGCGCGCCGAGCATGCGCGTCATCTGCGCGATGCTGCGCAAGGTGCGCGCGGCAAACGAATCCATCAGGTCGAGCACGGTCACGTCGATGATGACGCCGCGCGAGCGGTATTGGCGCACCTGCGCCACCAGCTGGTCGCGCAGCAGCAGCAACTCGGCATCGCTCAGCGCTCCCTGGATGGATGCGATCAGGCAATGCTCCTGTTTCAGGATGGGAACTGGCATGCACGGCTCACTTCAGCTGGTTTCATCCTGGCGTTTTTCCTTGTCGATCTTGACCATGCGGTAACCGCTCAACTGCTCGGCGCGTTCGATCCCGCTCTGCATGTCGCCCACCGTCTCGACCCGTCCGAGATCGGCGCCGATCGCCACCATGGTCAGCGCGATCTCCGGCGACACGCCCGACACGATCGCCCTGGCCCCCATCAGGCGCGCCGCTTCCACCGTCTGCACCAGGTGGCTGGCCACGCGCGAATCGACGTACGGCACGCCGGTGATGTCCACCACCACATACTTGGCGCGGTTGTCGCGGATCGCGCGCAGCAATTGCTCGGTCAGCTGGCTGGCGCGGTAGGAATCGATCAGGCCGACGATCGGCAGGATCAGGATGCCTGGCCGAAACGGCAGCACCGGCGTCGACAATTCGCGGATCGCCTCCTGCTGGTCGCCGATGGTGCGTTCGCGCGCGCTGACATAGGTATCGATCGCCAGCCCCATGTCGAAGAAGGTCAGCTTGGTCAGCGACAGGAAGATGTCGAGCGCCTGCCCCGGATCATGCTTGTAGGCATCGAACACTCGGCGGGCGACCGCGCGCAGATAGAAGTTGTACATGGCGAGATAGGACTTGATCGGCAAGGAGATGCGCTCGTGCGCGGCGCCGATCCTCAGCCGGTTCTCGACATAGTCGGCGTCGTAGTTGCCCTTGGTCAGGCGCAGAAAGTATTTCTTTTGCGCATTCTTGACCCGCTCCAGCACCCCGGGATCGCTGAAAAAAGCGCGCGTCTCGTCGAATGCCATCACGTGCCGGTAGAAGTCCTCGATCACCTCGTCGGCATACTGCACCGCGAGTTCGTTGATGCTGGTGAGGCGGGCTTCGTCGGTTTCATCGAACTGCAGGAATTGCTTGCGCTGGCGGATCTCCTGCTCGTCGATCTCCAGCCCTGGCAACAAGGAGGCGCGGTCCTTGCGCGGTATTGCCTTCACATCCATCTGGACACTCTCCGGTGAAAGGAGCGATATTGTGCGATCGCAGCTACTTGATTCAATGCATTTTTATTTTTGACATTGAGAATCCCGGAGAGTTTCCATGACGACTATAAATCGTATCCGCGGAAACAAGCAGTCGAGGCCGGCCATGCCGGCGCGCCGCGCCATGTCATCGGCTCAATGCTCCGCCTCCGCCGGCCGCAGGTCGGAAATGGAACGCATGCGCGAGGCGGAGAAGGCGACCGCCACGATGCCGACCAGCAGCGCCCCGCTGCCGGCAAACAGCTGGCCGAGCGTGATCGAGCGCATCACCCAGCCGGTGGCGGCCGAGGAAATCGGCGCGATGCCCATGAAGATGAACATGAACAGCGCCATGCCGCGGCCGAGCATGGCCGGCGCCATGTGCCGCTGCAGCCAGGTATAGACCGTCACCTGCAGGAAGCCGCCCAGCACGCCGACCGCCAGCAGCAGCGACGCGCCCTGCCAGGCCGCGCCGATGCTCCCCAGCGGGATGAACAGCAGGCCGATGGCGGCATCGATCAGCAGGATGGTGGTGCCGAAATTGCGCAGCCGAAGATGCGGCCTCGCGCCCGACACCGCCATGCCCGCCAGGGTGCCGGCGCCGTGCGCGCCCATCAGCACGCCGAAGGCGGCGGCGCCCTGCTGCAGGCTGTCGGCCAGCACCGGCATGGCGATCTGGATCGGCCCGGTGATGAACAGCGCCACCGCGCTCCAGTACAAAAAGCAGGTGCGCAGCGCGTAGTCGTTCCAGCAGTAGCGCAGGCCCTCGGCCACCGACTTGAGCACCGACGGCGCCTGGGCCGAGGCCGCGGCCGGCGCGCTCACCCGCACCTTGGCCAGGGTCCAGGCCGACAGCGCGAAGCTGAACGCATCGAGCAGGAAGGCCGCGCCCAGCCCCTTCGCATCGCTCACCGCGCCGGACGCGCCATGGCCGAACACGGCGATCAACAGGCCGGCCAGCAAGGGGCCGGCGAACATCGAGAACTGGCGCATGCCCATCATCATGCCGTTGGCGGCCTGCAGCTGCGCGCGCGGCACCACATGCGGCATGATCGCGCTGCCGGCCGGGATGCCGAAGGCGGTGGCCAGGCCGAACGCGAGCGCAAAGCCGTACACCATCCACAGCGTCAGCTGGCCGGAAAGCACCAGCAGGCCGAGCGCGCCGAGCAACAGCGTGCTCGCGTATTTGGTGAGCATCATCACGTTCTTCGGCGAGTGGCGGTCAACCAGCGCGCCGCCGACCAGGATGAACAGCGCGCGCGGAATGCTCGACAGCGCCAGCACGGTGCCCAGCGCCAGGGTGTCGCCGGTCATCTTCAGCACCAGCCAGGGCAGCGCGATCAGCGTGAACTGGTCGCCCAGCATCGAGATGGCGGCGCCGCTCATCAGCCAGCGGAAGTTGCGGTCGCGCGAAAGCGTCGCGCGCGAGTCAGATCGCGGTGGATTCATGCAGGTTTGCTTTCATGTCTTGTCGTTGTCCGGCCAGGCATGCCATGCCGGCCTCCAGGAAGGCGAGCATCGCGCGGTCGACGCAGGGGCCGATCAGGAGATCGGGCTCGCCGGCATGCGCGCGGCGCACCTTCTCCAGCAGCGCCGGATCGCTTCCCCACAGGTCGCGGTCCAGCGCCTGCCAGCGCAGGCACAGCTCCTGCGTCTCGGGGCCGCACGGATCGGCGGCGCGCTCCATCAGCTCGCGCGTGGCGGCCGTGAGCGCCACCCAGCGCTCACGGTGCGCGAAGAACTTGCCGCGCAGCGGCGCCACTTCCTGCTCGCTCAGGTATTTGCGGTAGAGCCCCAGGCGGTATTCCAGGAAGGCTTGCGCCATGTAGTCGATCATCGCGCCGTCGACGCCGGAGAGCGCCTGCACCATCGGCTCGTTGCGGTGCATGGCGTCGAGCTTCATGATCAGGCGCACGTCGCTGCCCATGCGCGCATTCACCAGCGCCATCCACGGCTTGGCCAGCGCCTGCGCCGCTTCGCTGGCGGCGGGAACGCCGCGGTCCATCAGGTCCCGGATGCGCGCAGTGAGCGTCTTCGCTTCCGACGCAATGGCGCCGCCGAGCCGCTCGGTGAGCGCGTGCATGGTGGCCAGCTCGTCGCGCGTGAAGTACTTGTCGTACATCGTCATCAGCTCCAGCGTGGCCAGCCAGTCGGGCAGGTCGGGCTGGCCGTCGTCCGCCAGCCGCGCCTGCAGCAGCTTGAGCCGGTCGCGCAGCGCGATGGCGCGCGCCGCCTGGCGCTCCAGCTGCGCGATCTGCTGTTCGACGACCGACCGCAGGTCGGCGCCGTCGCGCTCCAAGAGCGCCGCGATGTCGGCCAGCGGCAGGTCGAGCCGGCGCAGCGCCTGGATGCGGTACAGGCGCTCGACGTCGGCGCGGTTGTACAGCCGGTAGCCGGCGTCCGAGCGCGCCGACGGGCGCAGCAGCCCGATCGCGTCGTAATGATGCAGCGCACGCACGGTCAGCCCGGTGCGCCTGGCCAGTTCGCCGATTTTCAGCAGCATGCGAGGTTCTCCTTTCAGGCGGAACAATAGACGCTGACGTTACGTCAGGGTCAAGCATGATGCCGCAAGAAGAGAAAAACGTGCGGCCGCGCCAGATCGGCCGGATCTTCATACCGGGGGAATGCCGCCGGACATTGCCGCGCCCTGCCCCTGCCGGGCAACCGCCGCCCGCTACCAGACCCGGTAAGTGCGCCCGGTTTGCAAGCCTTCCACGCTCCGGCTGTAGGCCAGCGCCACCCGGCGCGCGGCAACCGGCTCGAAGCCGTGGAAGTACGGCCCGTAGGCTTCCATCGACTCCTGCAGCACGGTCGGGCTGACCGCATTGATGCGCAGCCCGCGCGGCAGCTCGATGGCGGCGGCGCGCACGAAACCCTCGACGGCGGCGTTGACGGTGGTGGCGTTGGCGCCGTAGCGCACCGGCTCGGCGGCCAGGATGCCGCTGGTGAGCGTGATGGAACCGCCGTCGTTCAGGTAATGCTGAGCCGCCAGCGCGACATGGATCTGCCCCATCAGCTTGTCCTGCAGGCCGATGCCGAACTGCGCCGGCGTCATCTCCGCCAGCGGCCCGAGATGCAGGCTGCCGGCCGCCACCACCACCGCGTCGGCCTTGCCGGCCTTGTCGAACAGCGCCTGCACGCTGTCCATGCGCGTGATGTCGACCTGCAGCCGGCCGCTGGTCTTGCCGACCGGGATGATTTCATGGCGCGGCGCGAGCTGTTCGACGACGGCGCGGCCGATGGCGCCGCCGGCGCCGATCACGATGACTTTCATGCTCTTCTCCTCAAGATAGACAAACCGGGCACGCTGCCCGTGCAGGCATTGTCGATTCCATCCTCATCGGAATAAATGCATTACGATGAACATCATTTCAAACCAATGGTTAGCAATCGATGGACAAGCTGCGCAGCATGGAAGTCTTCGTCGCGGTGGCCGACGCCGGCAGTTTCACGGCCGCCGCCGCGGCCTTCAATCTCTCGCCGGTCATGGTCGGCAAGCATATCCGCCACCTGGAACAGCAGCTCGGCGCGCGGCTGCTCACGCGCACCACGCGTCGCCAGAGCCTGACCGAGATCGGCCGCCAGTATTGCGAACGCTGCCGCGCCATCCTGGCCGACATTCGCGACGCCGAAGCGGGCGCCGAAGCCATGCGGGCGGCGCCGCGCGGCATGCTGAAGATCAATGCGCCGGTATCGTTCGGCACGCAGCGGCTGGCGCCGGCGATGGCCGACTACCTTGCGCAACATCCGGAGGTCAGCCTCGACCTGCACTTGAACGACCGCGTGGTCGACATCGTCGACGAGGGCTATGACGCCGCGCTCCGGATCGGCACGCTGGAGGATTCCGGCCTGATCGCCCGGCCGCTGCAGCCGTACCGGATGCTGATCTGCGCCTCGCCCGACTATCTGAGGCGCGCCGGCGTGCCGCAAACGCCGGACGATCTGGCCTCGCACCAGTGCCTCGACTTTGCGCACTGGAGCAAGCAGGTGCGCTGGAAGCTCGCCGCTGCACCGGGCATGCAGCCGGCAGTCCCGGCCAGCCGCTTTCGCTCGAATAACGGCCAGGCATTGCGCATGGCGGCGCTGCGCGGCTATGGCATCGTGATGCAGGCCGAAGTGCTGCTGGAAGAGGATGTCGCCGCCGGCCGCCTGGTGCCGCTGCTGGAGCAATACCTGCCGCCGCCGCGCCCGATGCACCTGCTCTACGCGCGCGACCGGCAGCCGACGCCGAAGCTGGCGACCTTCATCGATTTCGTGCTGGAACGTTTCGGCGCGGCGCGGCCGGCGCGGGGCATCCCGTGACCATGGGGATGTTCAAAAACACTGCATCGACACGCCGTTGCGCTGGCACAGGCGGCCGCTCCCGTTCAGGAAGGTGCCGTTAGCGCCGCCGTTGTAGCGGTTGCCGCCGGTATCCCAGCAGCCGCCGGAGTCGCAGGTGCCGATGGTGGGCGGCGGCGCCGGCGTCGCCACGCGCGGCGCGGCTGCGGGCGCGGCGCTACTTGGCGTTGCGCGCGCTGGCGCGGCATGTGTGGCGCGTTCCATTCTGGCTTGCGCGCCGCACCTGCCGTCCTGGCCGGCCGCGCATGCGGCAAGCGGGATGAGCAGCAGGCTCAGCAGGAAGCGGATCGTTTTCGTCGGCGGCATGCCGGCTCAGACCGCTACCGCCCGAATTCGTTGCGCAAAAACGCCGGCACCCGGGCTGCGCTCAGGCCGTTGACGCGCGCCAGCAGCTGCGGCTCGATGTGCGGCACGCCATAGGTGCGCGCCAGGTGCGCGCCGATATGGATCAGCACCTTCGCGCTGACCTCGGCATCGGCCTCGGCGCGGTGCGCGGAACCGGAAAAGCGGATGCCGAGCGCGGCCGACAGCGCCGACAGCTTGTAGCTCGACAGCCCCGGAAACAGCCGGCGCGCCAGTTTGAGCGAACACACCATGCGCTCGTAGTGCGGCTGCAGGCCGAGATAGCGGCTTTCCGCCGTCAGGAATTTCTCGTCGAAGCTGGCGTTGTGCGCCGCCAGCGTGTCGCCGCCGATGAAGCGCAGCAGGGCGGGCACGACTTCCGACACGCCGGGCGCGTCGTCCACCATCGCCTGCGTGATGCCGGTGAGCTGGGTGATGTAGAACGGCACCCGCACGCCGCAGTTGACCAGGGACACGAAGCGCTCGACGATGCGGCCGTCGGCGATGCGCAAGGCGGCGACTTCGGTGATGCGGTCCCCCGCCGCCGGACTCAGGCCGGTGGTTTCGAAATCGAGCATCACGATGGGTTTGTTGAACATGGGGCAAGGAAGCTGAGATCTGTGTTGCGGAAGTTGCATGGAACGCGCGCAGCAGGGGCGCGCGAGCGCAGATTCTACGCCACCCGCGCGGCTTGCGGCCGGCGCGTTGCCCCGCCGCCGCGCCGAGCGGCTACACTATCGCTTTTTCGCCGCCGTGCCGCCCGCAGCCGGGCGCGGCGCCACCTCACCGAGAGAGCCGCCCGATCATGACCACCTTTAACGTCGAAAACGTCAACGTCACCTCCTTCGATACCATGCCCACGCCGGAAGAACTGCATGCGCGCCTGCCGCTGAGCGACCGCGCCGGCGACGTGGTGACGCAAAGCCGCGAGGCGCTGCGCAACATCCTCGACCGCAAGGATCCGCGCCTGTTCGTGGTGGTCGGCCCCTGCTCGATCCACGATCCGGTCGCCGGCCTCGACTATGCGCACCGCCTGCGCGCGCTGCAGGAGGAAGTGCAGGACACGCTGCTGTTGGTGATGCGCGTGTATTTCGAAAAGCCGCGCACCACCACCGGCTGGAAGGGCTACATCAACGACCCGGACATGGACGATTCCTTCCACATCGAGCGCGGCATGGCCAATGCGCGCCAGTTCCTGCTCGACGTGTGCGAACTCGGCCTGCCGACCGCGACCGAGGCGCTCGATCCGATCTCGCCGCAGTATCTGGGCGACCTGATCGCCTGGACCGCGATCGGCGCGCGCACCACCGAGTCGCAGACGCACCGCGAAATGTCGTCCGGCCTGTCCACGCCGGTCGGCTTCAAGAACGGCACCGACGGCGACATCGGCATCGCCATCAACGCCATCCTGTCGGCCTCGCATCCGCATTCCTTCCTCGGCATCAACGGCCAGGGCCGCGTGGCCATCGTGCGCACTTCGGGCAACCGCTATGGCCACGTGGTGCTGCGCGGCGGCGACGGCCGCCCGAACTATGACACGGTGTCGGTCGCGATGGCCGAACAGGCGCTGGCGAAAGCCAAGCTGCCGGCCAACATCGTGGTCGACTGCTCGCATGCGAACAGCTTCAAGAATCCGGAACTGCAGCCGCTGGTGATGGCCGACGTGGTGAACCAGATCCGCTTCGGCAACAAGTCGCTGGTCGGCGTGATGATCGAATCGAACATCGTCGCCGGCAAGCAGTCGATTCCGGCCGACCTGTCGCAGCTGAAATACGGCTGCTCGGTGACCGATGCCTGCGTCGGCTGGGAGACGACCGAGAAAATGCTGCGCGATGCGCACGCGATGCTGCGCGACGTGCTGCCCGCCCGCCTGAAGTAAGCGCGGCTGGACGGCCTTTCCTGCTGAACGGGGGAATGGCGGGGGCTAGGCCGCGGGCAATACGCACGGGCAATACGAATAGGTACGATTAGGTACGATTAGGTGCGAATAGGCCGGCTTGCGCAGCCGGCCCCCATGGCCGGCCTCAGCGCCGCGCGGCAGCCGCGTCTTCCCGGGCTTTCTGCGCCTTCACGATTTCCAGCGCTTCCTCAAAGGTCGGAATCGAGATCGGATCGCTGGCAGGGAAGGTTTCTTCGATCGCCTCGTCCAGCAATGCCTGCGCCCGTTCCTCCAGGTCGTCGGAGTGCAGCTTGTGCTCGGTGACGTCACGCGATGCGGCATCTTCCGGCGCCACATCCGGCGGCGTGACTGCCGGCGATTGGATTCCATGCGAGCTGGTGGGTTCGACCCGTTGCCCCTTGTTCTCTTTCTCGCTGCTTCTATTCAAGATCGGCATGATGTTGCTCCATGTCACGCTAGTTAAGGAGGCCGGCGTTCGCCAGGGACCTCTTTCTCTTCCGATAGTGCAGCGCGCGATAAGTTTCCGAAAAAGGAAGCATTTTATGCATCAGAGGGACAGATTCGAGGGGCAGATTCACGCAAAGCGGATTGGCGGCGAGCTGCCTACAATGAGATTTTGATCGCCCGCTGCCGCCCAACAAGAACAAGCATGCCGAAGCGCCTTTCACGCCGTCTCCTGCGCCTGCCGCAGCCGCTGTGGCGGCTGCTGGCCTGCATCCTCCTCGCCGGCGCGGCCGATGCCGCCTATTCCGCCGATACCGCCGACATCGCCAGGCGGGTTGCCCCCTGCATGAGCTGCCACGGCAAGGAAGGGCGCGCCGCGCGCGACGGCTATTACCCGCGCATTGCCGGCAAGCCCGCCGGCTACCTGTACAACGAGCTGCTGAACTTCCGCGACGGCCGGCGCCGCCAGTATCTGCTGATGAACTACATGGTGCAGCACCTGTCGGACGCCTATCTGCAGGAGATGGCGAATTACTTCGCTAGCCTGCAGCTGCCCTACGCGCCGGTGCCGGCGCTCGACGTGCCGCAGGCAACGCTGGAAAAGGGGCGCCTGCTGGTCACCTCCGGCGACGCGTCGCGCAACATACCTGCGTGCGTGTCCTGCCACGGCCAGGCGCTGACCGGCGTGGCGCCCTTCGTCCCCGGCCTGCTCGGCATTCCGCGCGATTACATCAATGCGCAATTCGGCGCCTGGCGCGCCGGCACGCGCCGCGCGCTGGAGCCGGACTGCATGCGCAAAATCGCCGCGCAGCTGAGCCCGGAGGAGATCAGCGCCGCCTCCGCCTGGCTGGCGACGCGCCCGGTTCCGGCCGACGCCGCGCCGGCGTCCTCCCTGCCCGCCCCGCCGCCGATGGCCTGCGGCAGCATCCGCCCGGCGAGGTAAGCGATGAAGCGCGCCGCCGTCGCCGTTCTCGCGCTGGTATTGATCGTGTTCGTGAGCGCGCTGTACTACGGCCTGCGCGAGGATGCCGGTCCGCCCTCCGCCCTGCCCGCGGCCGCCGGTCCCGGGCTGATTGCGAAAGGCGCCTACCTGGCGCGCGCCGGCGACTGCCTGGCCTGCCATACGCTGCGCGGCGGCGCGCCGTATGCGGGGGGACGGCCGATCAGGACGCCGTTCGGCACCGTGTACGCGCCCAACATCACGCCGGACAAGGAAACCGGCATCGGCGACTGGAGCGCCGACGATTTCTGGCGCGCCCTGCACAACGGCAAATCGAAAGGCGGCAAGCTGCTCTATCCCGCCTTCCCCTACCCCAACTACACCAAGGTCACGCGCGCCGACGCCGATGCGCTGTTCGCGTACTTCCAGTCGCTGCCGCCGGTGCGCCAGCCGAACCGGGAAGCGGACATGCGCTTCCCGTTCAACCTGCGGCCGCTGTTGATCGGCTGGCGCGCGCTGTATTTCCGGCCCGGCGTGTTTCAGCCGCGCGGGTACCGCAACGCCGAATGGAACCGCGGCGCCTACCTGGTGCAGGGGCTGGGCCACTGCAATGCCTGCCATACGCCGCGCAACATCTTCGGCGCCCCCGAAGAGTCGGGCGAGTTGCGCGGCGCGATGCTCCCGATGCTGAACTGGTACGCCTCGTCGCTGACCGGCGAGACCGACACCGGCCTGGGCAGCTGGGACATCGCGCAGATCGCGCAATTGCTCAAGACCGGCGTGTCCAGCCGCGGCGCGGTGTCCGGACCGATGGCGGAAGTGGTGCGCGACAGCCTGCAATACCTGAGCGACGAGGACATCCGCGCAATGGCGCTCTACCTCAAGCGTCTGCCGCGCGCCGACGAGGAGCAGACGCCGACCGCGGCAGACGAGAAAACGCTCCAGCTCGGCGCCGCGCTGTACGAGAAGCATTGCGTCGATTGCCACAAGGCGTCGGGCGAAGGCGAGCCGCCCGCTTATCCGCCCTTGGCCGGCAACCGCGCCGTCATGCTCAATTCGCCGGTCAACCCGATCCACGCGGTGCTGCACGGCGGCTATCCGCCCAGCACGCAAGGCAATCCGCGGCCTTACGGCATGCCGCCGTTCGCCAATGTGCTCGGCGACACGGAAGCGGCGGCGGTCATTTCCTACATCCGCAACGCCTGGGGCAACCAGGCTTCGATGGTTTCCCCGCAACAAGTAAATCGCTATCGCGCGGTGCCGCTGGAGTAGCAAGAGCAGGGAAATATTGTCAATAATGCAATTACATGTTGAAATATTGTTAACTCGATGTTACCGATTTCCCGAGGAAATGCATGTTTGACGCCATCCAAAATGCCGCCGGCGCCGCCGCGCATTTTGCCCCGCATTTTTCGCATCCCGCCCAAGACACCCGCCTGCTTCGCCTGACCACCCCGCTTGGCCCCGACAAGCTGGTGGTGGAACGCATCGACGGCCATGAAGGCTTGAGCGAGGGCTTTTGCTTCGATATCGTCGCGCTGTCCGCCGACGACCGCATCGACCTCGACACGCTGCTCGGGCAGCCGGCGCTGCTGCAGATCCTCACGCAGCACAGCCGCAGCGCGTTGCGCCCGGTTCACGGCCACGTCACCGTCGTCGAACGCCTGGGTGCCGACGGCGGCCTGGCGCGCTACCGCATCCGGCTGGAGCCGTGGCTGGCGCTGCTGCGCCATCGATACGACAGCTACGTATGGCAGGACAAGAGCGTGCTGGACATCGTGCAGGAAATCTTCAGCGATTACCGGGGCAAGGGCAGGCTCGCGCCGCGCTGGCGGCTGGCGCTGGCCGACGCAACGCCATACCGGCCGCGCGCGCTCTGCACGCAATACGAGGAAAGCGACCTCGCCTTCGTCGAACGCCTCTTGGCCGAGGAAGGCCTGTTCTACTGGTTCGAACATCACAGCGACGCCGCCGGCGACGGCTTCGGCCATCACACCCTGGTGATCGCCGACCACAACGGCGCATTCGTGCCGAACGCGCAGAATCCGATCCGCTTCCACCGCGCCGCCGCCGTCGAGAAGAGCGACAGCATCACCGAATGGCATGCGCAGCGCCGGCTCGCCACCAACACCGTCGCCCTCGCCAGCTGGAAGCCGGCCGAGGCCGGAGCGATCGGCGCCGAGCTGCGCGGCGCGCACAATAACGGCAACGCGCCGGCGCTGACCAGCAGCGACTATCCGGGCGAACACCGTTTCGGCAGCCAGGCCGAGGCGCAACGCTGCGCGCGCATCCAATTGGAAGCGCTCGAAGCGCGCAACAAGACCTACGGCGGCGAAAGCACCGTGCGCACCCTGGCGCCGGGCACCACCTTCGTGCTGACCGGGCATGCGCTCCACGCCGCCGACAGGCTATCCGGCGGCGATGCCGGCGCGACGTTTGCCGTCATCCGCGTCGCGCATCGCGCGCGCAACAACCTGACATCCGCTGCGCGCACGCTGGCCGACGGCCTGTTCGCCAACAGCATGGGCGACGGCAAAATAGAGCAGGACGAACCGCTCTACAGCAACCGCTTCACCGCATTGCGCGCCGATGTCCCGTGGCGTCCGCTCAGTGCGGACGGCCATGACGCGCTGTCGCATCCGAAGCCCGCCGTCAGCGGCATCCAGACCGCCATCGTGGTCGGCTTGCCCGGCCAGGAGATCAGCACCGAACGCGACCACCGCATCAAGGTGCAGATGCACTGGCAGCGCGGCTTGCGCAGCCAGAGCCGCCGCGCCCACCCGCAAGACGATGACAATGCGCCCGGCAACGAGGCATCCTACATCTGGGTGCGCGTGGCCGAGTCGGCCGCCGGCGCCAACTGGGGCGCCAGCTTCATCCCGCGCATCGGCCAGGAAGTGATCGTCGATTTCATCGAAGGCGACATCGACCGCCCGATCGTCACCGGCAGCCTGTACAACGGAAGGGGCGCGCCGGACGCGCAGGGCAACCTGGCCGCGCAAGGAGCCGGCCCGGCCGTCGGCAATGCCCCGGCCTGGTTCGCCGGGGCCAACGGAGATCATGCGCACAACGCGGTGCTGTCCGGCTTCAAGACGCAGGAAATCGGCCACAGCCAGGATGGACAAGGCGGCTACAACGCGCTGGTGTTCGACGACAGTGTCGGCCAAGTCGGATTACGGCTGCATACCACCCAGCACGATACGCAACTGAACCTCGGCCACATCAAGCGGCAGCGCGACAACGAAAGAAGACAGAGCCACGGCCACGGCGCGGAACTGACGACTACGGCATACGGCGCGCTGCGCGCCGGGCAGGGGCTGCTGATTTGCGCGGATGCCCGGCCGGAGGCCGGCAGCGCGCAGATGGACGCCAGTGAGGCGCGCGAGCAATTGCGGCAAGCCCATGAACTGCACAAGGGGCTTGCCGGCAGCGCGCAACAGCACCATGCGTTCGCCGGCCCGGCATTCGACAAGGAGCGCCACGGGCTGCCGGAAAAGGTGCTCGCGCGTCCGCTCGACGCGCTGGCGCAAAACAGCGCAGGCGCCGGCGCGGCCGCCGGGGGAGGCGCGGGCACGGCTCCCGCCTTCGGCCGTCCCGACCTTGTCCTCAGCGCACCGTCCGGCATCGCCCTGCTCACGCCGGATGACATGCACGCGACCGCCAGCGCCGTCACCATCGCCGGCGGCGCCGATGTCGGCGCGACCGCCGGCCGCAACCTGGTGCTCGCCGTCAAGGACGGCATCAGCCTGTTTACCTGCGGCGACGCCAAGGCCAGGCGCAAGGAACAAGGCGACAAGGGCATCAGGCTGCATGCGGCGCAAGGCAAGGTCGATGTGCAGGCGCAGAGCGGAGCACTGAACGCCGCAGCCGACAAGGATGTGGAGATCAGCAGCACGCACAGGAAGGTGGAGGCGGCGGCGAAGGAGCATGTGCTGCTCGCTGCCGGCGGTGCGTACGTGAAGCTTGCAGGCGGCAATATCGAGATACATGCGCCGGGAAGCGTGCAGTTCAAGGCGGCGATGAAGGAGTTGGATGGGCCGGCGAGTGTGACTAGCGAACTACCAATACTGCCAAGGCCCGCATTCATGCCAACTATGGAGGAACTTCATGGCTACAGCGTACAGTTTTCCTTGCTCTCCGAGCAAGGAAAACCAATGGAAAATTGGCCCTACATCATGGAATCCAAGCAGGGACACTTTATTGAAGGTATTACGGATAAAGACGGGAAAACTCAACGAATCTATACCACAGAGCCAGTAATCTTCACGATTCGAAAGAATAGCAAGATGGCCGATATGGACAAATTCACACCAGCAAGAACGGAGCGCTTTGATAATGAATCAGAAAAGTGAATTACTTGCGAGTGCAAAAGCAGAAAAGGACCACCAAAAAACATTTCCAGTCATTATTCAATGTGCTTGCAATCGAGATCTCACGTTAGAGGAGCTTGCGGGCGTTTATCCGGAAACAAAGAAAAGCACGCTTCAAAAATTCCATGATGCCCTTAACGCAGCCATGAAGCGCTACGATATCCGTTCCTGTCTGCGTAAAGCGCATTTTTTAGCGCAAGTAGGGCATGAGTCTTCCGAACTCAAATTCACAGCAGAAATTTTGGCGAAAGGTATAACAGAAGAAAAGGCTTACGGGGGATATAAAGGTCGCGGCTTAATTCAGTTGACCGGCATAGACAACTATTCCAATTATGGGACATATATCGGCCAAGATCTATTGGGAATTAACAAATACAAAGTCGAAGAACCGAAGTTGGCGAGCGATTCAGCCGGGTGGTTTTGGAAGATCGGGCGCGGCGAAGATTTAAATTTGTTTGCAGATAGAAACGATATGCTGTACATAACTGCATCAATCAATGGCGCATTTAATGGATATGAAGGAGCCACAACATCCAGGCTGACACTTCTAAGAAATGCCGTAAATGCTTTACATGTCAAAGCATGCCCTCAACTGGAAGCATTATTTTCTGCTTTTCCGGAGGCTGAAAAATTCACTTATGACTCTTTCCCTTTCGAAAAAAGCAAGGTGTATGAGATCCCCGATATGGCTTTTGCGTGGGGCTACTGGCATGACCCAAAATCAAAAAAGCATGGCACAAAGAAAGATATCAACCAAGCAAAGCTAGGATATACCCGATATCTTGAATTAATAAAACGCCTCCCTCCCAAGAAAAAGAGAGGCCGGTTTGGCTTTAAGAGCCGAGATGAAATGAAGCTTCATGCAGAAACAAGAATTAGATAACAAGCTCCGAAATTACAATCTCCCCATGAAAAAGGCAATCCTATTTTTTCTCATCTTCTCCCCAATATTTTCATTGGCTGCAAATAATGCCCCTGTGGAAATTATAGCCGCCAAATTAAATGCGAAGACGATGAGGAAATTGATCCAACCAAAAAAAGTAGCTGAACAAATATATACCCCTTATGCGGCTTGGTTTGTTCGCAATAACGACATCGCACCAAGCTGCGCATTGATCGACAAAGATAATCTTAATAAGATTCTGGAAATGATTAGCCCGTCTGATGGGCAATTTGAAAATTGCCATCAAGCCATTCAAGAGCCAGTCATTAATTTTATTCATGGAAGCTACTACGCCACTTATAGCTATGTGGTTGAAGAGACGCGAGCCGAATTCAGCCAAGAATATCAGCTTGTCAAATTAACTAAAGACGGTTTTATTCAATGCAAAGAAGAGAGTGCTATTTCTGACGAAATTCGTAAAAGCGTGAATAAAAAGAAAATAAACTTGGCTTCTGCCGTTCAAAACGCCATCATGAAAATTGGCTGCACTACCGCGGCGTTGCCAATGCGGTAGCGCTATTGGCTTTTCGGATAGAGTCGTAGGGAAAATCAGAAAAAACCAGAACTTAAAACCATTTCAGCCTGACTCTGCCAGGCTGAAATGGCTCTCATATAACCGGCGCGCCAAGTCGTTGGTCGGCCTGCATTTTTTCGCCTTCGTCTGCCTCATGCTGAATAAGGCTGGCATGATCATGGGGCAAGGTTCATAACACCCTCTACTCTAGCAAGGCATATCAACTCGACCCATCAGCAGCATTACAAGCTTGTTCTTGGGGAAAGTTTCAAATCATGGGCTTTAATTATAAGAATGCGGGCTTCAGTGATGTGAAAGTTTTTACCAAAGCAATGAGCCGCAGCGACGCGGAACATATCAAGGCATTTTTAAAGTTTGCCAAATCCAACGAGATACTCCTCAATGGACTGAGGGCGAAAAATTTCGAAAAAATCGCGCAAGGCCATAACGGCGATAATTGGCGCAGCATTAATCCAGAGTATGCGTCCAATATAGAGAAATTCTACAAAGAATATAAATCCAGAAAATAACGAGGGAGCGATGGCTAAGAAAACCGCCTTAATTCTGGGAATGTTTTTTTCAGCAAGCCCACTTCATGCCAACACGCTGTGTACCGAGCATGAAAAAATTGTCTTTTCGTTTCAGGAAAAAAAATCAAAAAAAATGATGTCCATTTGCAAGGGGCTGAGTTCAACCCAGAGTTCAACATATCTCGTGTATAGATATGGCCAACAGCAAAAAATCGAACTGCAATTTCCAGAACAACTGGATGAAAGTTCATGGAGAAAATTTGAATTTTCAGGACAGCGTCGTGGAGGCGGGAAAGCGAACGCTGGCTTTGGAGACTACTCACTATCATTCGCCCGAGGCAATACCGAATATGCGGTATTTCAGCAGTGGAGCGATGAAGAGGGCACTTACTCTATCGGCATCAATGTCCAAATGAATGGAAAACCGATAATCCTATCCGGGGATAAAAAAACACAACAAGGTTCTCTGGTGCTTCTCGAGTCAGAAAGCAAGAATATACGCAACGCGGCAAATCCTCAGTAAAAAAACCTGAACTTCATTTCAGCCTGACCATGCCAGGCTGAAATGGCTCTCATATAACGTAACTGTCAGGCCCCAATCGGATGTTCAGCGCGGTATTGCGCTGACCGGCGAATTCCACAAACTCCCGCGCCGGCAACGCCCGCGCAATCAGATACCCCTGCGCCTGATCGCACCCATACTCGCGCAAAAACGCCAGTTGGTCCTCGGTCTCTACCCCTTCGGCAATCACGGACAGCTGCAGCGCGTGCCCGAGCTGGATGATGGCCTTGACGATGGCGGCGTCGTCGGCATCGCCGGCCAGGTCGCGCACGAAGGACTGGTCGATCTTGAGCTTGTCGACCGCCAGCCGCTTCAGATACGACAGCGACGAATAACCGGTGCCGAAGTCGTCGATCGACAGCTGCACCCCGAGCTTCTTCAGCTTGTGCAGCGTTTCCATCACGACGTCGGTTTCCTGCAGCAGGATGGATTCGGTCAGCTCCAGTTCCAGCAGGCTGGCCGGCAGGCCGGATTGCTGCAAGGCGCGCTCGACGGTGCCGACGATGTCGCCGCGCTTGAACTGCTGCGCCGAGAGGTTGACCGCGACCGCCAGCGGCTGCATGCCGTTGTCTACCCATGCCCGCGCCTGCCGGCAGGCCTCGTTGAGCACCCATTCGCCGATCTGCACGATCAGGCCGCTTTCTTCGGCAAGCGGAATGAAGCGCCCGGGCGCGACCAGCCCTTCCTCGGGGCGCTGCCAGCGCACCAGCGCTTCGACGCCGACGATGCGGCCGCTGGCGATGTCGATCTGCGGCTGGTAGTGCAGCAGGAACTCCTCGTTCTTCACCGCCTTGCGCAGGTTGCTGTGCAGTTGTATGCGCGCCAGCGCATCGACATTCATCGTATGGGCGAAGAAGTGATAGGTGTCGCGCCCGCTGTCCTTGGAATGGTAGAGCGCCACGTCCGCGTGCTTGAGCAGCGTGTCGAAGTCGGCGCCGTCGTTCGGATAGAGGCTGATGCCGATGCTGAAGGAAGTGGTGATGGTGTGCCCGCCGATCTCGAACGGCTCGGCCGCGACGTCGAGGATGGCTTGCGCGGTGCGGCTCACCGCTGCCGGATCGGCCACGCCGCCGAGCAGGATCACGAATTCGTCGCCGCCGTCGCGGCTGATGGTGTCGTCGTCGCCGATGCAGGTGCGCAGCCGGTCGACCATGCGCAGCAGCAGCTGGTCGCCGACACCATGGCCCAGGCTGTCGTTGACGCGCTTGAAATTGTCGAGGTCGAGAAACAGTATCGCCACCCCGGTCTGGCTGCGCGCGGCGCTCGCCACCGCACGGTCGAAACGGTCGCGCAGCAGCATCCGGTTCGGCAGGTGGGTCAGCGGATCGTGATGCGACAGGAAGGCGAGCTTTTCTTCCGCTGCTTCGCGCTGCATCCGGATGCGCAGGGTCGAAATGCCGAAAGCCAGGTCGGTGGCGAGTTCGTCCAGCAGATGCACTTCGTCCTCGGCAAAGGAATCGGGGTCGGCCGAATAGATGGTGAGCGCGCCGAACGCCCGCTGCTCCATCATCAGCGGCAGGGAGATGCTTGCCCGGTAGCCGCGCTTGAATGCCGCCTCGCGCCAGGGAGCCATCGCCGGGTTGCCGTGAAAATCCTGGTTGACCTGTATCTTGCCGCTGCGGATCGCGGTGCCGGTGACGCCGCGGCCGTTCTCGACGTCCGCCCAGGAAACGCGTAGGCTGTCGATGTAGCCGTCGTCGAAGCCGAAGCGGCTCATCGGCCGCACCGTCTTGCCCGGATCGTCCTCGGCATAGCCGACCCAGGCCATGCGGTAGCCGCCCGTGGTCACGACCAGGCGGCAGATTTCATCGAGCAGGCTTTGCTCGCGCTCCGCGTGCACCAGCACCATGTTGCAGTCGCTGAGCAGGCGCAGCGCGCGATTGAGCTTGAGCTGCGTCTGCTCGGCGCGCTTGCGTTCCGAAATGTCGCGCACGAACACCAGCGCGCCGTCTTCGTCGTCCAGCTGGAACGGCACCGCCGACAACTCCACGTCCACCGGGCTGCCATCCAGGCGCAGGTAGCGCGCCTGCTGCAGCTGGGCGTTCTTGCGCTCTCCGTTCAGCATGCGCAGCACGCCTTCGCCGGCAGGCAGGTGCTCCGGCGACATCCTGTCGGAGACACTCTTGCCCACCAGCTGGGCCTTGTCGTCGGCGCCGAACAGGCGCAGGGCCGCGCCGTTGACGTAGGTGAAACGGCCGTGCGCCTGCACGAAAATCGCGTCCGGCGCGCTTTCGACCAGCTTGCGCAGGCGGCGCTCGCTGGCGCGCAGGGCCGCTTCGTAGCGATGGCGGTCCTCGACCAGCAGGTTGAAACTGCCGATCAGCTGGCCGACTTCGTCATCGTGCGCCACCGGCAGCGGCGCCAGCGCCGTCTGCCCGCCGATCATGCTGCGCATTGCGGCGCCCGCCTCATCCAGCGGCGCCAGCACGCGGCGCGTGATCCAGTGGATCAGCAGGAAGGCGGCCAGCGTCATGGCCAGCGCCGCCGCATACACGTATTTCTGCATCACCCTGAGCGGCTCGTAGGCGATATCGGTGGGCAGCGACGATATTACGATCCAGTCCGCTGTCGGTACGCGCTTGCCCGAGAAAAGCTTCGGCACGCCGCGCGAACTGGTGGCAATGCCGGAGCCCTCGAAACCGTCGACGAAGCGGTCGTACATGCGATTGCCGCCGCGCGGGGCTGGCGCAGTCAGCGCGCGCCCGGGTTCGGTGGAGGTCAGAATCACGTTGTCGCGCGGCGAAATGACTAACAAGTCGCCCTTGCCCGCCATTGCAGGCTGCGAAATCACGCCGAGGAAATTGGGCGCGGTCAGGTCGGTGATGCCGGTCATGACCGCGCGCAGCCTGCCCGCCCGGTCGAACACCGGCACGGCGATTGTCAATACCGGGCGCTTCAGCGCGCGGCCCATGATCGGCTTGCCGACATAGGGACGCAGCGTGGCGACCGTGTTGCGGAAATAATCGCGATCGCCGAAATAGGTGCCGCGCCGTCCGGGTGCCACGGGGTAGTCCGCGATAGCCCTGCCGTCCAGCCCGATCACGGCGATACCCGCAGGGAATGTGACATGCAACGCGCCCAGCTGCTTCAGATAGCCGTCCAGAGCACGTTCACGCAGATCCTCGGGCAGCTTGGCCGCCACCTGGTTCAGGCTCTCGACGCGATCCCGCAGCTTGCTGTCGAGGTCCGCGGCGATGCGCTGGGTGGCTGCAAACTGCTGGTCGAACAGCACCTGCTCGAAATGCGTCTTCAGCTCCGTCAGCGACACATAGACCAGCACCCAGATAAACACCACGAACAGCGCAATGAGGAGCACGCTCAGTTTCGTCTTGAGCGACAAGGAGTGAAACAACGCGCGCGTTCTCCCTGGTGTCGGTGCGTATGTGAGCATTTTGTTATCAAGCTTCCGTTGCCACAGTCATGCATCCGGCAACAGTCAGTACGGCATCCTGCCGCCATTCGAATCCGGCGCCGCAACGGGAATCGGCAGGCGGACGGCGGCGCCATGAAAGCTAAGACATTACCATCTCAGTCTTTTGCGATAAAGAAATATTTATCGCAGATCAATTTGCGTGGCAAGAGGCCGGGGGCGCATAAATTGCATGCATCATGCAGCATTGCGCGGGCAACCGCCGTTACGGAAGCGCTGCATGGAGAAGATATCGCGCCGATATCGCGCCGTTCCTGCTGCAAGCAGTGCGGCGCGGCGCGCTGCGTCGTGCACGGCACAAAGAGCCGCAACCCTTGATCAGGCCAGCTGCTGAATCCCCGCCAGCACCCAGCCGCCCTGGCCGGAGACCGGCTTCGACAGGTTCCACACCTCGGCGAAGGCTTGCGCCGCTGCGTGCTCGTCTTCCTTGATCATGCCGCTGAACTTCACGCTGGCCAGGTACTCGTTGCCGATCGTTTCGATGCCCAGCAGTTCCGCCTCCAGCGTCACCACATCGGTATGGTTGGGCGAGGCGCCGCGTTCCTGCAACTGCAGGCGCAGTTCGGCGAACAGCTCCGGCGTGGTGAACTCGCGCAGGTCGTTGATGTCGGCCTTGTCCCATACCGCCTGCAGTCGGATGAAGTAGGTCTTCGCCTGGCGCAGGAAGGCGGCCGTGTCGAAATCGGCCGGCACGCCCCACGGCGCGGCCGCGACCGGATTGTGCGCCGCGCCGGCGCCGGTGACGCCGTCATCGGGCTGCAGCGCCGTGCGCTGCGCCGGCTCGACGCGCGAACCGATTTCCGGTGTGTAGCCGCCCGCCGGCGCGCCGGCATAGGCGGGGCGCGCGGCGCTGCCGTTCTTGCGGCTCAGCATGCGGTAGACGAACAGCGCCGCCATCGCCAGCAGGGCGATCATCAACAGGCTGCCCAGCATGCCGCCCAAGGCGCCGCCTAGTCCGAAGTGCGACAACAGGGCGCCAAGGCCAAGACCGAGCAGCGCGCCGCCGAGCATGCTCTTCCAGGGGCTCGACGGCTTGGGCGGCACGCCTTGCTGCGCGCCGGCCGGCGCCGCGGGCTTGGGGGCGACCGCCTGCTGGCTCTGCGCCGGGGCGTGCGCCTGGCGGCTGACGCTCTGCGATTGGCGGCCGAACGAACCGCCGCCGCCCATGCGCTTGGCCTGCGCCTCCGTTACCGCGACCGACAGCGCGCTGACCGCGATCATCAAACCGATTAACAGCTTTTTCATGCGTCCTCCAGAGTGAATTCATGTCATGCGAAAGCCGCCTCATGCATCTTTCGCAACGGCGCCATCATAGGCGCGCCCGGATATTATAAAAAGCGAAGATTACGGAATAATTATTTCGGAAAAACAGGAACATCCCATCCCATTACACCAGGCCGCGATCGCTCAATTCCTTCTTGATGTACGCATAGAACACCGGCGCCGCCACCAGTCCGGGCAGCCCGAACAGCGCTTCCATCGTCAGCATCGCCGCCAGCAGCTCCCAGGCGCGCGCATTGATGTGCGAGCCGATGATCTTCGCGTTCAGGAAGTATTCCAGCTTGTGGATGACCACCAAAAACAGCAGCGAGGCCACCGCGATCGTCAGCGAATGCGACAGGCTGACGATCACGATCACGCTGTTCGAGATCAGGTTGCCGATCACCGGCAGCAGGCCGGCGAAGAAGGTGACGGCGATCATGCTCTTGGTCAGCGGCAGGTGGATGCCGGCCAGCGGCAGCAGGATCGCCAGGTAGACCGCGGTGAGCGCGGCGTTGATGGCGGCGATGCGCACCTGCGCGAACACGATGCGCCGAAACGCGTCGTGCAGGTTGACCACGCGCGCATGCAGCGCGGCAGCCAGCGGCTTGTAGTCGGGCACGGTGGTGGTGTCGTACAGGGCCGCCATGGCGCCGATCACCATGCCCATCAGCAGATGCGCGATCGTGCGCCCCGCTTCCTGGCCGATCATCTGCGCATGCGAGGAATGCGCGCGCAGCCAGTTGGTGATCATCTCGCGGATCGCTTCCGCGCTTTCCGGGATATGTTCCTTCATCCAGGCCGGCATCTGCGGGCGCGATGCCTCGACGATGTCGGCCAGCTTCTGCATGAGCACCTGCACGCTGCCGGCATCGCTCTGGAAAAACGACACCGCACCCCAGATCGCGAGCGACAGCAGCACCACGATGAGGGCCGCCAACAGCGCGACGGCGATCATGCGCGCGCGCTGGTCGCTGATGTTCTTGCCCAGCAGCGGCGTGGGCAGGTGCACCAGCGAATACACCAGCAAACCGGAAAACAGCGAGGCCAGCAAGCCGTGCCGCAGCACGATCACGAGCGCGGCGGCGGCCAGCAAATAAGACGCAACAATGCTTAAATTGGACTTGTGTTGGTCGGACATGGCTGTCTTATTGTTGTCGGAAAAGCCGAAGCATACGACATATCGCCGCCCCGGCCCACCGGTAATTCCTCCAGGTTAATTCGTAGATTTGGAACAAGTTCAGCCGGCAAGATTGGGCCTCCACGCGGCCCGTCCTGCCGCTGCGAGACCTTCAACTGCAAAGGACGATATCGATGAGCAAGCTTTTCTCCCCGATTTCCCTCGGCTCGCTGCCACTGAAGAACCGCATCGCGATCGCGCCGATGTGCCAGTATTCGGCGCGCGACGGCGAGGCGACCGCATGGCATACCATCCATCTCGGGCATCTCGCCCTGTCGGGCGCGGGGATCCTGTTCATCGAGGCGACCGCGGTGGAACCGGAAGGCCGCATCTCGCCGGACGACCTCGGCCTGTGGTCGGAGGCGACCGAACGCGCGCTCGGCGACGTGCTGGCAGCGGTGCGCCGCCATTCGGCCATGCCGATCGCGATCCAGCTCGCGCATGCCGGGCGCAAGGCGTCGACCCGCGTGCCGTGGGAAGGCGGACAGTCGATTCCGTCGACGCAGCCGCGCGGCTGGAAGACGCTGGCGCCGTCGGCGCTGCCGTTTGCCGAGCACGACGAGACGCCGGCCGCGCTGGACCGCGCCGGACTGCAGCGCATCCGCGAGGCGTTCGCGGCGGCCGCCCGGCGCGCCGGCCGGCTCGGCCTCGACGCCGTCGAGGTGCACGCGGCGCACGGCTACCTGCTGCATCAGTTCCTGTCGCCGCTGTCGAACCGGCGCGATGACGAATACGGCGGCTCGCTGCAGAACCGCATGCGCTTTGCACTCGAAGTGTTCGACGCCGTCCGCGCAAACTTCAATGCGGACAAGCCGGTCGGCGTGCGCGTGTCGGCCACCGACTGGGTCGAGGGCGGCTGGGATGTCGAGCAGACCGCGGCCTTCGCGCAGGAGCTGAAACAGCGCGGCTGCGCCTTCATCGACGTATCGAGCGGCGGGCTGTCGCCGCAGCAGAAGATCGCGCTCGGCCCCGGCTACCAGGTGCCGTTTGCGACGCGCATCAAAGAAGCAGCCGGCATGCCGACCATCGCGGTGGGGCTGATCACGGAGGCGCAGCAGGCGGAAGAGATCGTTGCGTCCGGGCGCGCCGACATGGTGGCGCTGGCGCGCGGCATGCTGTACGACCCGCGCTGGCCGTGGCACGCCGCCGCGCAGCTCGGCGCCCAGGTGGACGCGCCGCCGCAATACTGGCGCTCGCAGCCGCACGGCGTGAAGCACCTGTTTTCCGGCGACACCATGCACCGATAGGCATCTTATGCAGGAATCAGCCGCACCCGCGTGATCTCGGACGGCGCGCCGAAGCGCTTCGGCGGCCCCCAGTAGCCGGTGCCGCGGCTGGTGTACACCCACAGCCGGCGCAGGCGGTTCAGGCCGGCGATGTACGGCTGCTGCATCGGCACGAAGAAATTCCACGGCAGGAACTGGCCGCCGTGCGTATGGCCCGACAGCTGCAGGTCGAAGCCGGCGTCGGCCGCGGCCGGCGCGCTGCGCGGCTGGTGCGCCAGCAGCAGCTTCACCGCCACGTGCGGCGGCGCGCCGGCGATGGCCGCATGCGGATCGCTCCTGTGCGACGGATCGAAATGATGGGCGCTGTAGTCGGTCACGCCCGCCACCAGCAGCGACGCGCCCTGGTGGCTGAGCACCATGTGCTCGTTCATCAGCACCCTGATGCCGAGGCGCCGCACCTCGGCGATCCAGTCGTGCGCATTCGAATAGTACTCATGGTTGCCGGTCACGAAATACGCGCCGTGCCGGGCCTGCAGGCGCGCCAGCGGCGCCGTGTGCGGCGCCAGATGGCGCACGCTGCCGTCGACCAGGTCGCCGGTCACCGCCACCAGGTCGGCGCCGAGGGCATTGACCTTGTCGACGATCCGGTCCAGGTAGCGGCGCTTGATGGTGGGCCCGACGTGGATATCGCTGATCTGCGCGATGGTGAAGCCGTGCAGCGCCGGCGGCAGGCCGTCGATCGGCACGTCGACCTCGACCACGCGCGCCACCCTTCTCGCATTGACGAAGCCGATCAGGGTCACCACGGCGGCGAGCACCGGCACCGCCAGCGCGGAGCGCGCGGCCAGCGCGGCGTCATCGGCGCCGACAACGGCGGCGCCCAGCAACACCAGGTCGCGCAGCAGCGTCAGCACCAGCAGCGAGGAAAACCCGCCGAGCGCCAGCAGCCCGGCCCAGGCGACGCGGTCGGCCAGCGGCTGGCGCCGGATCAGGTACGACAGCAGGCCGGCGGGAATCAGCAGTACCGACGCGGCCAGGATGGCGGCGCCGACGGCCTGCACGAAGCCGGGAACCGGCATGGCCGGCAACAGCCGCGCGCCGATATACGTGTGCAGCAAAGCCAGCAGGCCGAGAACGATGAAGGTGCGTAAGCGCATAGAAGTTTCTTGATTGAAAGGACTGTCCGGCGAAACGGCAACGGTTGTGGTTATGTCGGGATTATGTCGGGATGAAATGCCCGCATTCAATCCCTGTGCCGAACTTGCGCCGGCATGTCCAGTCGAAGCATGTTGCCGCTCTGTCATATACCGGCTTTGGCGGCGGGCGGCGGCGTACCGTGAGGAAAATCATGCATGCGTATATCGTGAAGACCGGCGACGGCTATCTGTATCCGTTCGCCGACGATGTCTCCCTGACCGACCGTGAGGATCAGGCCGGCCATTTCCTGAGCATGGATGAGGCGCACCGCATCGCGCAGGGACGCGGCTACCGCGAGGGCACGTACGAAGTCCTGGCGGTCGAGATGGATGAACGCAGGCTGATCAGGCAGTAGCGGTGGGTTGCGCCCGGCATGTCAAGGCTGCGCTCCGGCGCCGCCGGCGGCATAGCGCTCCATGATGTCCGATGCCAGGCGGCGCTGGCGCTCGTCGTCGGCGTCAACCGTCAAGATGAAGTTGCCGCGCCACACCGGCTCGCTGTTGTTGTAGGCGTCGGTGCGCTCTTCCCTGCTCATGATGAAGGGGCCGGGCTTGCTGCCGGGGCCCCTTCCCATATCCTGGGTGTCGACCACCGCATTGCCGGCGACCGGCCCGGCTTCGTCCTGGGTCGCATCGAGGTGCACGCTCTCCTCGGCAAAACCGGAAGCCAGCAGCGCATCGCGCGCCAGCTGCGCATGCTCGAAACGATCAAAAGAACGCACCAGTGTCTGTCCCATCGTCATTCTCCCAAACGTGATCTGCGGCGCGCAGGGCGCCTGCCCTGATTACCCTTCTGACTCCCCTTCTGACCGGACGCAATCCGGTTAGTGCCGCACAGATGCGTGTTGCCAATCTTGCAGCATGCCCATACACTTGCCGAAATATAAATTCAACAACATCAAGGAGACACCATGCCGCGCAAAGCGCTCGTCCTGCTGCTTTTTCTCGCCCTCTCGCTGCTTGCCTACCTCGGACTGGCGCCGGTGCCGGTCGAACCGGTGGCCTGGAGCGCGCCGAAGGACGCCGGCTACATCGGCCCCTACCGCGCCAATCAGCGGCTTGCCGACTTGCGGCATATTTCGCTCGGCAATGAGGTGGGGCCGGAACATGTGGCGATCGGGCCGGACGGCAAACTGTATGCGGCAGTCGCAAACGGCAAGATCCTGCGCATGAATGCCGACGGCTCGGCGCGCGCAACCTGGGCGCAAACCGGCGGGCGCGTGCTCGGCTTCGACTTCGACGCGCGCGGCCGCCTGATCGCGGCCGATGCGGTGCGCGGCTTGCTGGCGATCGACCCCGGCACCGAGCGCCGCATCGACGTGCTGGCCGATCAGGTCACGGTGGACGGCAGGGACGATCCGATCCGCTACGCCGATGCGGTCGTGGTCGCGAAAGACGGCAAGATTTATTTCACCGATGCGTCGCGCCGCTTCGGCCCGGCGCAGTGGGGCGGCACTTTCCATGCCAGCGTGCTCGACATCATCGAGCATTCATCCACCGGCCGCGTGCTGGTGTACGACCCGGCGGCCGGCAAGACCGAGGTGGTCATGGACGATTTGTCGTTCGCCAACGGCATCGCGCTGGCCGGCGATGAGCGATCGCTGTTCGTCGCCGAGACCGGGGAATACCGGGTGTGGAAAATCGCCGCCGATGCGCGCCGGCTGAGCGCAAAGAACATCGTCCGGAAACCACCGGCGTGACCGAAACCGCGGACCGCCTGTACATCCAGAGCCTGCATGCGCCGGTGCTGGGCTGGCTGCCGAAGGAAGCGGCCAAGCTGTAAGGCCCGACAATGCCCGGAACCGCGGGGCGGGCGGCGTTGTCAATCGGGTTGGCGTCGGCGGTCGAATCCCTTGCCGCCGCAGCCGCCTGCCCCCAGCCCGTCATGAAGCGCCATCCCACCAGCGGTCTTGCGCCGTACACCTGCTTTGCCTGCCGCAGCACTTTCAAGCGGCCCGACGAGCCGGACGTGTTCTACCGAACATGCCCGACCTGCGGCGGCCGCGCGCTGCGCATGGATGTGCGGTTTCGCGCGCCGAAGAAATCGGATGACAGGCAGTGGGCGAAGGTACGCTATCTGGTCGAGCACGGCTTCGTGTACCAGAAGGTGTACCGCAAGCAGGGCGATGTCTGGTTCCGCGAGGAATACCCGGAAAACCTGGAGCAGGCCAGGGATTTCGTGGCCGAATTCAGGGATCAGGCGCTGCCGATCCCGCCGCCGTGACGCTATCTTCCGCGCTTTTTCGGCGCGCTGCGCAGGATGAAGGTGACCGCCTGCTCGGCCAGTTCCTCGATCGAGATGCCGGCGCCCGGCCGGTACCATTGCGCGGTCCAGTTCAGCGCGCCGAACAGCAGCAGCCGGTCGAGCTTGGTCGGCATGGTCCAGTCGCCGGAGCGGTGCAGCGCCTCGATCACGTCATCCCAGATCGCCTCGTAACGGTTCATCAGCGCCGTGATCTTCGCGTACGCCGCCTTGTCCAGCGAGCGCGATTCGTACAGCAGCACCGGGATGAAATGGTTGTTCGGGCCGAGCAGCGTCTTCAGGTGCGTGTGCACCAGCTGCCGGAACGCTTCGCGCGGCGGCAGCTGCTGCGCGGCGATCGCCTCGATATCCTGCAGCGAGCGCATCATGCCCTGCTCCATCACCGCCACCAGGATGTCATGCTTGGTCTTGAAGTGATAGAACCAGCTGCCCGCCTGCATGCCGGCGGCCGCCGCGATGTCGCGCACCGTGGTCTTTTCATAGCCTTTTTCGCGGAACAGCTTCGCCGATTTGGCGATCAGTTCGCTGCGGCGGCTGTCTTCCTCGGCGCTGGGGGAAAGGGTGCGCGGGCCGCGCGCGGTCTTCGCCGCCGCCCGCTTCATGCCGGCCGCCGGCGCGCCGGTGCTCTTGGTGCTTGCCATCGTTGGTTATGCTCTCTTTGCGAGTGAAGTCCGCATATTGTAATGATCCGGACGCTAACAGGCTGTTGAAGAACTACTGCGCGGGCCGAGATTGCAGCCTGCGGTGCTCTGCGTACCATGCGTACGGTGGAGCAGGGGATTCGGGCTGCATGCAGCCCGCCTGCGGAACGGCCAA
>OFCW01000087.1_pt1 | contig 39562 bp, 28 predicted proteins | sample 1520951 | NCBI WGS metagenome assembly OFCW01 (sample SAMEA4349680, study PRJEB24078) | microbial mat metagenome | biome: Terrestrial Biome; feature: Habitat; material: Microbial Mat | place: India | collected 2012-06-12 | depth 10 m | reverse complement strand
GGTGCCTGGACGGCAGCGCCGCCGGCGCTGGAACTCGCTGCCCGCAGCGACCGTTTCAACCGCAACCAGGGGGTTCGTGAAGTCGATGTCGGCCTCGCCTTGCCGCTCTGGCTGCCCGGCGAGCGGCGTGAGGCGCAGGCTGTCGCCCTTGCCGAAAGCGAGGCGTTGGCTGGCCGTCTGGGCGCCTTGCGCCTCGCTGTGGCGCAGGCCGTGCGCGAGGCCTGGTGGGGGTGGCAGGTGGCGTGCGAGGACCTGGGGCTCGCCGCCGCCCGCGTGGCTTCGGCGCAGCGCCTGCGGGACGACGTGGCCCGCCGTTTCCAGGCCGGCGACCTGTCGCGGGCCGATTTCAATCAGGCCGAGGGGGCTTATGCGCAGGCCCGGGCGCAGCAGGCCGAAGCCGAGGCAGCGGAAGGGCAGGCCCGCTATCGGCTGGAGAGCCTGACCGGTCAACGGGTGCCCGCCGAGCCGCCGCAGTCCGAGCCGGAACCGGGGGCGACGGACGTGTCGGCCCATCCGGCGTTGCGCGATTGGCAGGGGCGGGCCGAACTGGCGCGGCGAGAACTTGAGCTGGCCCGCACACAAGCGCGCGCCAACCCGGAACTGGCCGTTGCGACACGTAGCGACCGGGCGGCCGATGGCCAGCCGCCCGACCGCAGCTGGTCGGTGTCGCTGCGCCTGCCTTTCGGGGGCGGCGCGCGCCATGATGCGCGCCTCGCCATAGCCAATGCCGAAGCCATCGAAGCGGAAATCGGCCGGGAACGCGAGCGGGAGCGCATCGAACGCGCTGCCGCCGCCTTCCGCCAGCAAGTCGCAGCGGCCCGTCAACAACTGGCTGCGGCCGAGGTGCGGGCGCAACTGGCCCGCGATAACCGCGGCTTTTACGAGAAATCCTTCCGCCTCGGCGAAAGCGACCTGCCGACCCGCCTGCGCATCGAGGCCGAGGCCGTTGAGGCGGACAAGGCCCTGGGACGGGCGCGTCTGGCGCTGGCCGTCGCCATCTCGCAACTGCGCCAGGCCCTGGGCCTGTTGCCGGAATGAGGAAAACCGACATGACACATCACGCTACCCACGCTTTCGTCCTCGGTGGCTTGCTGGTCGCCGGCCTGGCCGGCGCCGCGCCACAGCCGATTCCGTTTGCCGTCGCCGAAAGCGACAGTTTCGAGGCGGTCGGCCGTCTGGAGGCCGAAGGTTTCTCCTGGTACATCGACCGGGCCGACAGCAATGCGCCGGTACTGGCCGCCCGGCTGGAAGTGGAGGCCAACGGTCAGGCCGTTTCCGCCGTTTTCCGGCCGGAGCGCGGTGATTACCTGATCAATGATGCTGCCTGGCTGGCCCCTCTGCGCCAGCCGGGTGAACACTTGCTGGCCTTGACCCTGATCGCGGGCGACGAAAGCGATCTGCTGAGTGCCGAACTGCACGTCGATTCCCCACCCGACGAAGCGGCCGGTTCGGTTCCGGCAATGTCCGTCGGGGGCGCCGGGGCACTGGCCGGCTTGGGGGGGCTGTACTGGCTATGGCGGCGCAGGGTGAAAGGAGGCCGGGCATGAAGCGCATCCTGTTGATCCCGGGCCTGTGCGCTGTCGCGCTCAGCCCGGTCTTCGCCCACGAAGGGCACGACCATGGCGAGGCACAGGCGGTCGTCGTTGCGCCGGGCAATCAGGCGCAACGCTTGCCGGACGGCACGCTGTTCGTGCCCAAGTCGGCACAGCGCAGCATGGCTGTCCTGACCCGGCGCGTCGCGCTGGAAAGCCTGCCGAAATCCCTCGAATTGCCGGGCCGGGTGATCATGGACCCGCATCTCGGCGGCCGGGTGCAGGCGATGATTCCCGGGCGCATCGAGCCGGCCGGGGCGCATGGCCTGCCGGCGGCGGGCAGCAAGGTGAAGAAGGGCGACGTCCTGGCCTGGGTGGTGCCGGCCTCCGGTGCCATCGAACGGGCCAACCAGGCCGCGTTGCTGGCCGAGCTGAAGGCCAGCCTCGGCCTGGCCGAGAAACGCCTGAACCGCCTGCGTGAGCTGGCCGATACGGTGCCGAAGAAGGATATCGACGCCGCCGAGAGCGAAGTGGCCAGCCTGAAGGGGCGGCTGGGTGCAGTTGGCGGTGGTTTGTCGGGGCGTGAAGCGCTGGTTGCGCCGGTCGGCGGTGTGCTGGCGGCGAGCAATGCCATGGTCGGCCAGGTGGTTGAACCGAAGGAATTGATCTTCGAGGTCATCGACCCGGACAGCCTGCATGTCGAGGCCACCGCCTTCGATCCCATTCCGCTCGACCAGATCGCGTCGGCGACGGTGGCGGTTGGCGACCGGGCGGTACCGCTGAGCTACGTCGGGGCGCCCCGCCGCCTGCGGGAACAGGCTTTGCCGCTGATTTTCGAGAACCATGCGGCCGGCGCCGGTCTCACCTTGCCGCTCGGCCAGCCGGTCAAGGTGCAGGTGCGCCTCAAATCGACCGTTCAGGGCTTGCCGGTGCCGGCCTCGGCGTTGACGCGCAATGCGGCCAACCAGGTCGTTGTCTGGGTCAAGACGGCGCCCGAGCGTTTCACGGCGCGTCTGGTGCGCAGCGAGCCGCTGGATGGCGTGCGCGTGCTGGTGACGGGCGGTTTGCAAGCCGGCGAACGGGTGGTGGTGCAGGGCGCCAGCCTGCTCGCCCAGATTCGTTAGGAGCCGGCCATGTTCCAGTGGCTTGTCGAAAAAAGCCTGGGCAGCCGCCTGTTCGTGCTGGTGGCCGCCGGCGTGCTGATGCTGTGGGGGGGCTTGCAGGCGACGCGCCTGCCGATCGATGTCTTCCCTGATCTCAACAAGCCGACGGTGACGGTGATGACCGAAGCCGGCGGCATGGCGCCCGAGGAAGTCGAGCAGTTGCTGAGCATGCCACTCGAAACGGCGATGAGCGGTCTGCCCGGCATCGCCAGCGTGCGCTCGATCTCCAGCGCCGGCCTGTCCATCGTTTATCTGACCTTCGACTGGCAGGTGGATGTTTACCGCGCCCGGCAGATGGTCAGCGAGCGCCTGACCGCCCTGGAGACTGGCTTGCCGCCCGGTGCCGTACCGCGCATGGGGCCGGTGTCATCGATCATGGGCGAGATCATGCTGGTCGCCATCCCCATCCGCGGTGAGGCGGCCGACCCCAAGGCGGCGCGCGAGTACGCCGACTGGGTGCTGCGGCCGCGCCTGATGGCCATTGCCGGCGTGTCGCAGGTCATTCCGATCGGCGGCGAGGTGCGGCAGTACCAGGTGCAGCCGGATCCCCGGCGCATGGCTGATCTCGGCATTACGCTTGAGCAGATCGAGAATGCGCTGCGCGGTTTCGCGGCCAATACCTCGGGCGGCTTCCTCGAACTCAACGGGCGGGAGTACCTGATCCGCCACCTGGGCCGCAGCGCCCGCCTCGATGATCTGAAGAACCTGGCGCTGACCGCCCGCGAGACGTTCAGCGGCAGCCAGCCCATCCTGCTGCGCCAGGTGGCCGAGGTGGGCTTCGGGGCAGCGATCAAGCGGGGAGACGGTGGCTTTGACGATGGCCGGCAGGCCAGCCCGGCAGTCATCTTGAGCATCCAGAAGCAGCCGACGGCCGACACGGTGGAGCTCACCCGCCGCCTGGAAGCGGCGCTGGCCGATCTGCAACGCAGCCTGCCGGCCGGCATGAGCGCGCCGCAGGTCATCTTCCGCCAGGCCGACTTCATCGAGGCGTCGCTGGGTAACCTGCAGGCCAAGCTGCTGCTTGCCGCCTGCCTGGTGGCCGGTGTGCTCTTCTTCTTTCTTGGCAACCTGCGGACGATGCTGATTTCGCTGACCGCCATTCCCCTTTCCATCCTGACCGCCATCCTGGTCTTCAAGTGGCTGGGCCTGTCGATCAACACCATGACGCTGGGCGGCCTGGCCATCGCCATCGGCGAGCTGGTCGACGACGCGGTGGTCGATGTCGAGAACATCCTGCGCCGCATGAAGGAAAAGGCCGCCCGCGGCCAAGCGTGGTCAGTGCGCCAGACGGTCATCGCCGCCTCGCTGGAGGTGCGTACCGCCATCGTCTATGCGACGCTGATCATCGCCCTCGTCTTCGTGCCGCTGTTCGCGCTGCCTGGCATCGAGGGGCGGCTGTTCGTGCCGCTCGGCGTCGCCTACATCGTCGCCATTCTGGCCTCGCTGGCGGTCTCGGTGCTGGTGACCCCGGTGCTGGCTTCCTGGCTGCTGCCGGCGCTGGTCGCTCGCGAGCAGGACGAAACCCGGCTGGTCGTCTGGCTGAAGCGGCATTATCGCCGGGCGCTGGCGGGCGTTCTGGCCGCGCCGCGCGGCCCGGTCGCGCTGGCGGCCGGTGCCGTCCTGCTTGCGGCGGCGGCCGTGCCGTTTTTCCCGACCACCTTCTTGCCACCGTTCAACGAGGGCTCGATCACCCTGGGGCTGCGCCTCAATCCCGGGGCGACCTTATCCGAGTCGATCCGCATCGCCGGGGCTGCCGAGCAGGCCCTGCGCGGCCTGCCCGAAATCGCCCACATGGGCCGCCGTACCGGCCGGGCCGAGCTGGACGAGCATGCCGAAGGCGTCCATGTCACCGAGTTCGAAATTACGCTCCATCCCGGCGGCCGGCCGAAGGAGGCGATTTATGCCGACATCCGGCAACGCCTGAAGGATCTGCCGGCCAGCCTCAGCCTCGGGCAGCCGATTGCCCACCGCATCGACCACATGCTGTCCGGCGTGCGGGCGCCGATCGCCATCCGCGTCTTCGGCGAGGATCTCGACACTTTACGCGCCCAGGCCGGCCTGCTGCGCGAACGGCTGGCGCAGGTGCCCGGCCTGGCCGACCTGGAGATCGAGAAGCAGGTGCTGGCGCCGCAGATCAAGGTGCGCATCGACTTCGATGCCGCCGCCCGCCATGGCGTGTCGACCGCCCAACTCACCCGCAGCCTGCAAACCCTGGTCGATGGCGAGAAGGTGACGCAGATCGTCGAGGGCAACCGCCGTTTCGACCTCGTCGTCCGTCTGCCGGAACCCGCCCGTTCGCTGGAAGGGCTGGCCGGCCTGCTGATCGAAACGCCGGGCGGGCGCATCCCGCTGTCCAAGCTGGCCAGCATCGAGGATGCCGATGGGCCGAACCAGATCACGCGCGACGACGGGCGGCGACGTATCGTCATTTCGGCCAATGTGCAGGGCCGGGCGCTGTCCGACGTGGTCGCCGACCTGCGCCGGGTAACGGCTGCCTTTCCGCTGCCCGAGGGCTACTTCATCACCCTGGGCGGGCAGTTCCAGGCGCAGGAGGAAGCGGCGCGGCTGATCGGGCTGCTCGCCATCGGCTCGGCGCTGCTCATCTTCATGGTGCTTTACAGCCGTTACCGTTCGGCGGTGCTGGCCGGCCTGATCATGGCCAACGTGCCGCTGGCCCTGGTCGGCAGCGTGCTCGGCCTGTGGCTGTCCGGCCAGCCGCTGTCGGTTGCGGCACTGATCGGCTTCATCACGCTGGCCGGCATCGCGACGCGCAACGGCATCCTGAAGATCAGCCACTACCTCAACCTGATGCGCCAGGAGGGCGAGGTCTTCGGCGTGCCGATGATCGTCCGCGGTTCGCTGGAGCGCCTGACGCCGGTGCTGATGACCGCGCTGGTCGCCGCCTTTGCGCTGGCGCCGCTGTTGTTCGAGGCCGAGCAGCCGGGTACGGAAATCCTGCATCCGGTGGCCGTGGTGATTTTTTCCGGTCTGATCAGCGCCACCTTGCTCGATACCTTCGTCACCCCGGCGCTGTTCTGGCTTTTTGGCCGGCAAGCGGCCGAACGCATCGCTGCCCGTAGCGGCGATGAAACCTTCTGATTCAACCTGTCTGGAGAAACCTCATGAAAAAATCGCTCATTCTGACCCTTTTCGCGGCTGCTCTCGCCGCCCCGGCGTTGCCCGCCTGGAGCCATGCTGATCACGGCAAGCCGCAGTTCGGCGGCATCGTCGCCGAGGCCGGCGAGGCGCAGTTTGAAATCGTCGGCCAGGGCGGCAAGGTGGTCGTTCATGCCACCAACCATGGCCAGCCCCTCGACACGGCGGCGGCCCGCGGCAAGCTGACCGTGTTGGCCGGAACGGCCAAGCAGGAGATCCGCCTGCAACCCGCCGGGGGTAATCGGCTGGAGGGCCAGGGTAGCCTGACGGCGGGGGCCAAGCTGCTGCTCCAGGTCGACGGCCTGGTGCAGAAGACCTTGCAGGCTCGCGCCGTTGCGCCGTGATGGCCGGGGAGAAGATCATGCGTGATATCGCGATACACCGCCGCCGGCTGATCGGCGCTACGCTGCTGGCCGCCGCCTGGCCGGCGCTGGCCAAGCCGGCAGGAACCCTGATCGAGGTGTGGAAGGATCCGCAGTGCGGTTGCTGCCACGACTGGATCGCCCATCTCGAAGCGGCTGGTTTTACGGTTCGTACCTTCGAGGAGGGCAACGACGTGGCCCGTCGCCGCCTCGGTATGCCGGAGGCCTATGCTTCCTGCCACACGGCACGGGTCGGCGGCTATGTCATCGAAGGGCATGTGCCGGCCGCCGATATTCGCCGCCTGCTGGCCGAAAGGCCGCAGGCTCTTGGCCTGGCGGTGCCCGGGATGCCGGTTGGCTCGCCGGGGATGGATGGCCCGGCCTACGGTGGCCGGCGTGATCCCTATAACGTCCTGCTGATTGCCCGCAACGGTGGGGCGGCCATCTTCAAGCGTTATTCCTGAGCCGGCTCGAGCAGCATCGCGTCGCCGTAGCTGAAGAAGCGATAGCGCTCGGCGACGGCATGGGCGTAGGCGGCGCGGATGGCGTCGTAGCCGGCGAAGGCCGAGACCAGCATGAGCAGGGTCGATTTCGGCAGGTGGAAATTGGTGATCAGCCGGTCGACGACCTGGAAGCGGTAGCCGGGCGTGATGAAAATATCCGTCTCGGCGCCGCCCGCCTGCACCATGCCGTTTGCCGTCGCCGCCGATTCGAGGGCGCGCAGGCTGGTCGTGCCGACCGCGATCACCCGGCCACCGGCGGCACGCGTTGCGGCGATCGCCTCGGCAGTCGCTGGGGGAATCTCGAAGCGTTCGCTGTGCATGCGGTGGTCGGTGATTTTCTCGACACGCATCGGGCGGTAGGTGCCGGCCCCGACATGCAGGGTCAGGAAGGCGGTCCCGATGCCCTGTCGGCGCAGCGTATCGAACATGGCATCGTCGAAATGCAGCCCCGCCGTCGGGGCTGCCACGGCGCCCGGCTGGCGGGCATAGACCGTTTGATAGCGGGTTTCGTCGGCATCCTCGGCCGGGTGCGCGATGTAGGGGGGCAGCGGCAGCTTGCCGTAACGCTCGGCCAGTTCCCAGAAGTCCCCGTCACCGGCCAGTTCGAGCACGAAAAAGTCGCCGTCGGCGCCGGCCCGGCCGGTCATCGTGACCGTGAAGGCGTCGGCCAGGATCAACCGGCTGCCCGGCCTGGGCGCCTTGCTGGCGCGAATCTGGCAAATGGCATGCGTCGCATCGACGATGCGTTCGAGCATGATCTCGACCTGGCCGCCGGTTTCCTTGCGGCCGAAAAGGCGCGCCTTGATCACCTTGGTGTCATTGAAGACGAGCAGATCGCCTGCTCTCAGCAAGCCGGGCAGATCGGCAAAGCGCAGGTCGTCGTGCTGCATGCCGTAGACATGCAGCAGGCGGCTGCCGCCCCGCTCGGGCGCGGGGTGCTGGGCGATCAATTCAGAGGGGAGGTCAAAATCGAAGTCGTCGACGGTCAGCGACATGGGGCAGGCTCCTGGCCAATCGGCAAACAAAAACGGCTTTCCCGCAGGAAAGCCGATTTGTCGTAACTGGTGCCCCGGGCCAGACTCGAACTGGCACGCCTTTCGGCGGCGGATTTTGAATCCGCTGCGTCTACCGATTCCGCCACCGGGGCGCGTGGAGGCCGGATTATCCCTGAATCACTGCTTCGGTTCAAGCGATTCCGAACAGGGGAAGGCTTTGGCCAGCGCACCGGCAACCAGTGTCGCGGTGCTCATCGTCGTATTTGGCGGCACGCGCTCGACGTGGATGGTCACGGCGCGCACCAGGCGCCGCGACAAATCCGGGTCGTTCGGCAGGCAGAAGGCATTGAGCTTCATGCCGACCTGGCCGGCGAGATAGTCGCTTACCGCATAACCGTCGGCGAAGCCGGCGACGTAGGCGATGCAGCGCGCGCTGCGAATCGACTGGAAGGGGTCGCTGTTTTTCTGGTTGGCGTACAGTTCTTCCGCCGCCTGGCAGTCACCGCGCAATTCGTCCGGTGTATAGGCGTGGGCCGGTAGCGCGACGAGTGCGGCGATCAGGCAGAGATATTTCATGGTTTTTCGAACCAGTTCAGTTTTTCGTGCAGGTTGACGACGCTGCCAACGACAATGAGGGCTGGCGGCTTGATGCCCGATTCCTCGATCCGCGGGGGCAGTGTGCCGAGCGTGGCGAGCAGGGTGCGCTGATTCGCTTGCGTGCCGTTCTGCACGACGGCGGCCGGTGTTGTCGCGGGCAGGCCATGTGCGACCATCTGGCGGCAGATTTCATGCGCCGCACCGATGCCCATGTAGAAAACGACGGTATGGCAGGGGCGCGCCAGGGCCGGCCAGTCGAGGTTGACGGTACCGTCCTTGAGATGGCCGGTGACGAAGGTGACGGCCTGGGCATGGTCGCGGTGGGTGAGCGGAAAGCCGGAATAGGCACCGCAACCGGCGGCTGCCGTGACACCCGGCACGACTTCGAACGGAATGCCGGAGGCTGCCAGTGTTTCGAGTTCCTCGCCGCCGCGCCCGAAGATGAAGGGGTCGCCGCCCTTCAGGCGAACGACCGACAGGCCCTCGCGCGCGAGTTCGACGAGCAGACGGTTGATGTCCGCCTGCGGCATGGTGTGCTTCGAGGATTCCTTCCCGGCGTAGATGATCCGCGCGTCGCGCCGGGCGAGGTCCATGATGCCGTCGCCGACCAGGTGGTCGTACACGATGGCGTCGGCCTGCGCAATCAGGCGCGCCGCTTTCAATGTCAGAAGTTCAGGGTCGCCGGGGCCGGCGCCAACCAGCCAGACCTTGCCACCTTGCAGTTTCGATGGAGTGTTCATTGTTTCCCTTTGTCTTTGGGCGGCCATCCTAATGCGCCATCTGCGACCTGCCAATAGGAGGCGAGCAAGTGCGGTGGGGACTTAGTCCAAAAGTATTAATCCGATAATCCGTTTTGACTATAAATCCATGAATATTATGGTTTTCTTCTGGGAAAAAGCTTGATGAGCATCAAGGATGCAGTTTCGCGTCAGGTTCAACCTAGCGTCCATCGCGCTAGGGGGCTCAGGCGCGACCCGTTTTTTTCTAGGAGAGGAAAGATGAAGAAATCTTTTGTGGGGATGCTTGCACTGACGGCCTTGGCGGCCGCCATGAGCTCGGCTTTCGCTGACGAAGCCAAGCCGGCGCCGGCGATGACCGCCGCCGAAAAGGAGCAGGCCAAGAAAATTTACTTCGAACGGTGTGCCGGCTGTCACGGCGTGCTGCGCAAGGGGGCCACGGGCAAGAACCTGGAGCCGCACTGGAGCAAGAAGGACAAGGACGGCAACGTGATCGAAGGCGGTACGCTGAAGCTCGGTCAGCAACGCCTGGAAAAGATCATCGGCTACGGCACCGATGGTGGCATGGTCAACTTCGACGACATCCTGACCAAGGAAGAAATCAACCTGATGGCCCGCTACATCCAGAACACTCCGGATGTGCCGCCGGAGTACAGCTTCAAGGACACCATGGACTCCTGGAAGGTCATCGTTCCGGTTGACCAGCGTCCGAAGAAGCAGATGAACAACATCAACCTGAAGAACGTTTTCTCGGTCACCCTGCGTGATACGGGCGAGGTTGCCCTGATCGACGGCGATACCAAGGAAATCCGTTCCATCGTCAAGACCGGCTACGCGGTGCATATTTCCCGTCTGTCCAAGTCGGGGCGTTACATCTACGTGATCGGCCGTGATGGCCGTCTGAGCCTGATCGACCTGTGGATGGAAAAGCCGGCCGTGGTGGCCGAGCTGAAGATCGGTTTCGATGCCCGCTCGGTCGATACCTCCAAGTTCAAGGGCTTCGATGACAAGTACGCGATCGCGGGTTCCTACTGGCCGCCCCAGTTCGTGATCATGGAGGGGGATACCCTGAAGCCGTTGAAGATCGTTTCCACCCGGGGCATGACCGTCGATGGCGAATACCATCCGGAACCGCGCGTCGCCTCCATCGTTTCGTCCGAAATCAAGCCGGAGTGGGTGGTCAACATCAAGGAAACCGGCCAGATCCTGCTGGTGGATTATTCCGACATCAAGAATCTGAAGACGACGACCATCGAATCCGCCAAGTTCCTGCATGACGGCGGCTGGGACGCCTCGAAGCGTTACTTCCTGGTGGCCGCCAATGCCTCCAACAAGATCGCTGCGGTCGATACCAAGGAAGGCAAGCTGGCGGCGTTGATCGATGTGGCCAAGATCCCGCATCCGGGGCGCGGCGCCAACTTCGTCCATCCGAAATTCGGTCCGGTCTGGGCGACGGGGCATCTCGGTGCCGATGTCGTGACCCTGATCTCGACGCCGTCCGACAAGAAGGAACATGCGAAGTACAAGGAGTACAACTGGAAGGTCGTCCAGGAAATCAAGCATGTGCCGGGCAACCTGTTCGTCAAGACGCATCCGAAGTCCAGGCATCTATGGGCGGATGCGCCGCAGAACCCGGACAAGGATCTGGCCGAGTCGGTCGCCGTGTGGGATATGGCCGACCTGTCCAAGCCGAAGGCCATTCTGAACGTCGCCAAGGATTCCGGCCTGCCGCCGACCAAAGCGGTCAAGCGCGCCGTTCATCCGGAATATTCGGCGGATGGCAAGGAGGTCTGGATCTCGCTGTGGGGCGGCAAGACCGACCAGTCGGCGATCGTGGTTTATGACGATGCAACGCTGAAAGTCAAGAAGGTGATCACCGATCCGAAGATGATTACGCCGACTGGCAAATTCAACGTCTATAACACGCAGCACGATATCTATTAATTCCATTGCCGATGGTTTGATTTTGGGCAAGGCAAGGGGGCGCAAGCCCCCTTAGCATCTGAAACGGTGACTGATCTGAGGCTGTTGGCCGTTTCATCTCATTTTTGCGGAGTGCACAGGATGACCAATAAAATCGTTACCCTCGCCGTCGCTGGCGCTTTCATGGCCCTCGGTTCGCAGGCCGCCCTGGCCGCGCCCGACTGGAGCAAGGTGACAAAGAGCACGATCCACGTTTTCCACCCGGGCGCCGCCCCGTTCGAGTGGGTGCAGGGCAAGGGGGAGCACAGTGGCGCCAGCGGCCTGAAAAAGGGCGAGTCGTGTGCGGGCTGCCACGTCGAGGACGGCAAGCTGTCGCTCGACCTGAAGCGTCTGGCCAGCAAGGAACTGGAACCGAAGGGCGCGCCGAAGACGATGACCTATCCGGTCACCGTGCAGGCGGCCTACGATGCCAACAACCTCTATGTCCGCCTGACCTTCAAGGCACCGGCCGGGGGCGCCGACCATTCCGACAAGGACAACGAGGTCAAGGCCACCATGATGTTCCCGAACGACAAGGTGCCGCTGGGTGAGCAGGTCGGTTGCTGGGCTTCGTGTCACGAGGATTCGAAGGGCATGCCGAAGGGCAAGGACAAGACCAAGTACGTCACGGCCGGCGCCATGGACCTGATGCAGTGGGCGAGTGGCGGCAAGGTGGCCGACGGTTTCGTCACCGACAAGCGCAACATGAGCGGTGGCAAGGCCGGTGCCACGGCGGAAGGAAGCAAGAATGGCGACACCTACACCGTGACCTTTACCCGCAAGCTGGCGGGTAATGCGGTACTGGCCGCCGGCAAGGCCGTGCCGTTCGGCATTGCCATCCACGCCGACAACGCGGCGGGCCGCTTCCACCACGTTTCCTTCGGCCACACCATCGGCCTTGGGGCCGATGGTGATGTGAAGGCCGCCAAGCAGTAAGCGCCATGCCATCCGGAATCGCGCCGCAGTCCGGATGGCTGCTCATGGCGAGGGCGCCGCTCCTGCTGGCGCTTTGGTCGCTTTCGGCGGGGGCCGAGCCGGTGGCGGAGGTCCGCATCGCGGCTTACCGTTTCCAGCCGCCCGTCATCACGATCAAGGCGGGCGAGATCATCCGTTGGGTCAATCACGAAAAACGAACCAGTCATTCGATCGTTTTTCCGGCCGAGGGCGGTCTCGAGTCGGAACGCCTGTTTCCGCAGGAAAGCTGGGAACGGCGCTTCGACCGGCCCGGCCGCCATGACTATCACTGCGGGCCGCATCCGGAGATGAAGGGGGTTGTCGTTGTCGGCGAATAAATGGCTCATCGGGTTGTCCCTGGTGTCGGGTGTGGTGTGTGCCGGCGAGCCCGACGCGCAGCGGCAGAAGGAACTGGTTCATCTGGTCCGTCAGGACTGCGGCTCCTGTCACGGCATGACCCTGAAAGGCGGGCTGGGCCCTGGCTTGCTGCCCGAAACCCTGCGCGACAAGCCGGCCGAGGGGCTGGCTGCGACGGTCTATCATGGCCGGCCGGGGACGGCCATGCCACCCTGGAAGGACTTCCTTTCCGAAGCCGAAGCGGCCTGGATTGTCGATAAACTGATGACGAAATTCCCGGAGTGAGATCGCGATGCGTCTGTTGCTCAGTTGTTTCCTCGCGCTGTTCCTGACCGCCTGTACCTCACCGCCCCTGCGGGGCACCGGCGACCTGGGGCTGATCATCGAGCGCTCAAGCGGCCAGGTCACGCTGGTCAATACCTCCACCCGGCAGCCGTATGCCCGCATCAGCGGCCTTGGCGATTTGTCGCACGCTTCTGCCGTGTATTCCCGCGATGGCCGTTACGCCTTCCTCTTCGGTCGCGATGGGGGGCTGTCCAAGATCGACCTGTTGGAAGCCCGGATCGTCAAGCGGGTGATCCAGTCGGGCAATGCCATCGGCGGCTCGATCTCGCAGGATGGCCGCATCGTCGTCGTCCAGAATTACACGCCGGGCGGCATCAAGGCCTTCGATGCCGAAACGCTGGAACTGCTTTCCGAAGTGCCGGCCGAATATGCGCCGGGGCAGTTCTCCAAGGTCGTCGGCCTGGCCGATACGGCCGGCAACAAGTTTGCCTATGCCCTGTTCGAGGGCGGTGAGATTCGCGTCACCGATTTCAGCGATCCCCTGGCGCCGAAAACGCAGCGCTTTCCGGCGGGTCGGCAGCCTTACGACGGTCTGGTGACGCCGGATGGCCGCTACTTCATGGCCGGCCTGTTCGGCGAGGACGGTATTGCCCTGCTCGATTTGTGGCAGCCGGAGAAGGGGGCTCGCAAGATTCTCGAAAATTACGGCCGCGGCCAGGAAAAGCGGCCGGTCTTCAAGATGCCGCACCTGCGTGGCTGGTCGGTGGCCCAGGGCAAGGCCTATTTGCCGGCGATCGGGCGCCATGAGGTGCTGGTGGTCGATGTCGCGACCTGGCAGGAAGTCGGCCGCATTCCGGTGCGTGGCCAGCCGGTCTTCGTCATGGCGCGGCCGGACGGGCGGCAGATCTGGGTCAATTTTGCCTTTCCCGACAACGGCAAGGTCGATGTGATCGACACCCTGGCCGGTCAGGTCGTGCATCGCATGGAGCCGGGCAAGGGCATCCTGCACATGGAATTCGCCCCGCGTGGCGAGCATGTCTGGCTCTCGGCGCGTGACGACAACAAGGTGGTGATCTACCATACCGAGACGTTTGCCAAACTGGGCGAAATCGCGGCGGACAACCCGTCCGGCATCTTCTTCACGTCGCGGGCCGCCCGTATCGGTTTCTGAGGCATGGACGACACGCTCGACTTCCATCTGCTGAACGACTTTCAGCGCGATTTCCCGCTCTGCCCGGCGCCGTTTGCCGAGCTGGCCTCGCGCCTCGGCGTTGCCGAGAGGGTCGTCCTCGGCCGGCTGGAGCATCTGCGGCGCGACGGCAAGATTTCGCGGGTGGGCGCCGTTTTCGCACCCAAGCGCATCGGCGCCTCGACGCTGGCGGCGATGGCCGTGCCGCCGGACAAGCTGGCGAGCGTGGCGGCCGTCGTCAATCGCTTTCCCGAGGTGAACCACAACTACGAGCGCGAGCATCGCTACAACCTGTGGTTCGTCGTCACCGCCGGCAGCGAAGGGCGGCTGCAGGCGACGCTCGGGGCCATCGAGCAGGCTGCCGGCTACCCGCTGATGGCCTTGCCGTTGCTGGAGGAATTCCACATCGACCTCGGTTTTTCACTGAATGGCGCGGCCCGTCCGAAGCCGGCGACGGCCCGGCCGGTGGCGCCCGCCCAGCCGATCGGCGAAATCGAGCGCCGCCTGATCGCCGTGCTGCAGGAGGGGCTGCCGATGTTCATCCGCCCCTTCCAGTTGATTGCCGGGCGGATCGGCACCTCGGAAGGCGATGTGCTCAGCCGCATCCGCCGCTGGCTGGAGGAGGGCGCGATCAAGCGTTTCGGCGTTGTCGTCCGTCATCACGAACTGGGCTACCGGGCCAATGCCATGCTGGTGCATGACATCCCCGACGAGCGGGTTAGCGAGATCGGCCGCGCCCTGGCCGAGGAGCCTGCCGTCACCCTGTGCTACCGCCGGCCGCGCTGCCTGCCGGATTGGCCCTACAACCTGTTCTGCATGATCCACGGCCGCGAACGCGGCGAGGTCGAGGCAACGATTGCCGCGTTGCGGCAGCGGTATGGCCTGGATGCTTGCGCCTACGACATCCTGTTTTCGCTGACCCGCTTCAAGCAGAACGGTGCCCGCTATGCCTGAACTGAGCCCGCTGGACCGGCAGATTCTCGCCACCCTGCAAGGCGATTTTCCGGTCTGCGAGCGGCCCTATGCCGAGGCGGCCGGCCGCCTGGGGGTCAGCGAGGCTGAGCTGCTCGCCCGCCTGCGCCAGCTGTTGGCCGACAAAGTGCTGACCCGCTTCGGGCCGATGTTCCAGATCGAGGCAATGGGCGGTGCCTTCGTGCTGGCCGCGCTCGCTGTGCCGGAGGAGCGCTATGACGCGGTGACGGCCTTGGTCAATGCCCTGCCGGAGGTGGCGCACAACTATCGTCGCGACCATGCGCTGAACATGTGGTTCGTGCTGGCCACCGAAACGAAGGCCGGCATCGCCGAAGCCATCGCCCGCATCGAACGGGATACCGCCCTGCCGGTCTATGCCTTCCCGAAGGAGCGCGAGTATTTCGTCGAAATGAAACTGGAGGCCCGGGCATGATCGACGCCACCGACCGTGCCCTGATCGTCGCCACCCAGGGCGGCCTGCCGCTGGTTGCGCGGCCCTACCATGCCCTTGCCGAACAGCTTGGCATCCCGGCCGGGGAGGTCATGCGCCGTCTGCAGGTCATGCTGGCCAGTGGCGTGATTCGCCGCATCGGTGCAGTGCCCAATCATTACGCGATTGGCTGGACGGCGAACGGCATGACGGTGTGGGATGTCGAGGATGCGGTGGTCGATGAACTGGGGGCGCGCATCGGTGGCCTCGATTTCGTCACCCACTGCTACCGCCGGCCACGCGCCCGACCGGCCTGGCCTTACAACCTGTTTGCCATGGTGCACGGCGCCTCGCGCGACGAATGTGCTGCCAAAGCCGCAGTGATCCGTGGCCTGCTCGGCGCCGCCTGCCGCGGCAGCGACATGCTCTATTCGACCCGCATCCTGAAAAAAAGCGGCCTGCGTATCGGTGGCTGACGCCGGGCGGGCTATTCGCCCGCCGGCCGGTGGGTGCTGATCGCGATCTGCAGATCGCGCAACGCCTTCAAGACCGCATCGCGGGCCGCCCACAACTCGGGCAGCAAGGCTTTCGCAGCGGCCTGGTCGCCTGCCCGCCAGTGCTGATCGATCCGCTCGGCCAGGGCGTGCACCTGCCGATGCGGGGCTTCGATCGCCAGAAAGGCCGGCAGCCGGGTATGCGGCAGGTTTTTGGCCTGCTCGCCGGCCAGCCAGCGCCCGAACTGGCAGAAGCGGGCGTCGTGCAACTGCGGGTGCGGAATCGGCTGGTCGCTGGCAATGGCCTGCGACAGCGATTCGACCCAGCTGCGGTGCGTCGTTTCGGCGATCAACATGGGGTATACCGCGTCGTGCCAGTCGATGCCGCCCAATGATTGCCATTCTTCCGGCGGGCGCCAGGCCCGCGCCCAGGCGACGAAGGCATCGCCCGGCATCGGACGGGCGACGCCGTAGCCCTGCGCCTTGTCGCAGCCTAGCTGGAGCAGCAGGCGGCCGTGTTCGACGGTTTCCAGTCCTTCGGCCACCACCTCGCGCTGGAAGGAGCGGGCCAGGCCGATCACGCTCTGTACGATGACCAGGCTGTGGGTGTCGTTGACGATTTCACGCACGAAGCTTTGGTCGATCTTGATCGTCTCGGCCGGCAGGCGTTTCAGGTAAGTCAGCGATGAGTAGCCGGTACCGAAATCGTCCAGGGCGAAGCGGATGCCGAGCATCCGGCATTCGTCGATCACCCGCGAGCTCTTGGCGACATCTTCAAGGGCGGCGGATTCGAGAATTTCCAGTTCAAGGTGGCAGGCTACATCCGGGTGAACGTAGAGTGCCGCCTTCAGCTTTTCGACAAACTCCGGCGATTGCAGCTGGCGGGCCGCGACGTTGACGCTGACCGGCAGGATGAATCCCGCCTGCCGCCAGGCCTCCATCTGCGTCAGGGTCGATTCGATGACCCAGTCGCCGACCGCCTTGATCAGGTCGTCATCCTCGATCAGCGGCAGGAAATCGGCCGGCGGCAACAGGCCACGTTCCGGATGCTGCCAGCGGATCAGCGCCTCGGCGCCGACCACCTGGCCGCCCCGCAGATCGACCTTGGGCTGGAAGTGGAGGATGAACTCGCCATTTTCCAGCGCCTGCTCGATGCGCTGGAAGCGGTCCTGGCGGCTGCGCTTGAATTTGTCCTGTTCGGTGTCGAAGATATGGAAATTGTTCTTGCCGGCTTCCTTGGCGAGATACATCGCCTGGTCGGCATGGCGGAGCAGGGTGTCGGGATCGGATTCGTCGTTCGGGAACAGCGTGATGCCCATGCTGGCCGAAATGCTGATCCCGCCAGGCGCCTGGGTGAGCGGCTGGGCGATCAGGCTGAGCAGGCGGCGGGCGGCTTCGGTCAGGTGCTGCGGACCGTCGATGCCCTGCAGGAGGAGGACGAATTCGTCGCCCCCCAGGCGGGCGACCGTGTCGCCGCCGCGCAGCGCGGATTGCAGGCGGCCGGCGATCTCGATCAGCACCTTGTCACCGACCTGGTGGCCCCAGGTATCGTTGATCGGCTTGAAGCCATCGAGATCGAGGTAGCAGATCGCCATGGCCGAATTGCTGCGCCGGGCCTGCGCGATGCCCTGGTTCAGGCGGTCGGAGAGCAGCACCCGGTTGGGCAGCTCGGTCAGCGCGTCGTAGTAGGCGAGCTGGGTGAGCTGGCGTTCCTGAGCCTTGATGCGGCGGATGTCGGCGAAGACGGCGACGTAGTTGGTGATTTCGCCTTCGGGATTGCGGACGGCGGAAATCGACAGCAGTTCGGGATAGATTTCGCCGAGCTTGTTGCGATTCCAGATCTCGCCGCGCCAGCTGCCGGTTTCGCGGATGCTCTGCCACATGGCCTGGTAAAACGCTTCGTCGTGCTTGCCGGACTTGAACATGCGCGGGTTGCGGCCGACCACTTCGTCCCGTTCCCAGCCGGTGATCCGGGTGAAGGCCGGGTTGACGTCGAGGATGACGCCCTTGGCGTCGGTCAGCGTGATGCCGTCGTGCGCGCTGTGGAAAACCGTGGCGTGCAGGGAAAGTTGTTTTTCGGCGGCCAGTTGTGCGGCATAGCGGGCGCTGACTTCGGCATGGGCGGTGGCCAGTGATTGGCGGATGCGCTCGAGGCGGACGAAAAGCCAGATCAGGAAGCCGGCGAGCAGGAGGGCAAGGGCGTAGAGCAGCCGGCGAAAGCGCGAGGCTTCGAGCGTTGCCTCGGCGTGGCCCTGGCTGTAGCTGTGGAACAGCGCTTCCATCTGCTGCCGCGTATCGAGACTGACGATTTCCTGCATCAACCGGTCGATGTCGAGCAGGCGGGCGGTGATCTGCGCGCCGTGGCGCAGCAGGTTGTCGATCTCCGGCGCCGCCGCGTTGCCACGCGACAGGGTGCGCAGGTGATTGACAATGCCGGCGATGCGCAGCGCGCCTTCCTCGCTCGGCGTGCGGGCAAAGCTCAGCATCTCCCGGACATAGCGGCCGACCGTTTCATGCAGCACGGGCGGCATTGGCGGTGAGCGGTGGTCGAGCAAGTCGGCCGCTGCAACCGGGAAAAATGCCTGCGAATTGCGCAAGACGGCATTGTCCCGCTTGAAGCGGTCGATCAGGTCGGCCTTGCGGGCGAGGGTTTCGCCGAGCCGGTCAAGCTGCTTGCCGATCGCCTGGCGAGCTGCCGGCGGGAGATAGTCGGGTACGTCGCCGAGCGCCACGATCAGTTCCGTCGAGCGGGTCACCTGATTGGTCAGTGCATCGTAGTTGCGCACCAGTTCCAGACGGTTGGCCAGCAGTTCGCCGTCGATCAGGGCATTGACTTCGCGCAGGTCGCGCAAGTGCCGAGTGTAGTCATTGTGCTGGGTCGGCGACAACTCGGCCGAGCGCAGGAAAGCCCAGGTCAGGGCAGCAATGCACAGAATCGCGGCGAGCAGCGTCAGGCGAATCTGGCCGTGCGTCTGGTCGAGATGTGGGTGATGGGGCACAGGCGAGAAGGTCATTCGAGCGGCTTGCCTTCCCATTCACCGGTCAGGCTGCGCAGAAAGGCCGCAAGGGCCTGCAGATCCTCCGTTGGCAGTTCGCGCCCGAGCTGGTAGCGCGCCATGATGGTGACGGCATCCTCCAGCGTTGCGGCCGACGCATCGTGGAAATAAGGGGCGGTGAGGGCAACGTTGCGCAGGCTGGGAACCTTGAAGACATGGCGGTCTTCTTCCCGGCCGGTGACGTTGTAGCGGCCGAGGTCGGCCTTGGTCGGGGGATGGTCGGCGAAGTAGTCGGCCATCACACCGAAGCGCTGGAACATGTTGCCCCCGATGCCGATGCCCTGGTGGCAGCTGGCGCAGCCGAGTTCGAGGAAGCGCCAGTAGCCGGTGCGCTCCAGGGAGGAGAGGGCATCCTTGTCGCCGAGCAGGAAGCGGTCGAAGCGGCTGTTCGGCGTCAGCAGTGTGCGCTCGTAATGGGCAATGGCGTCAGCGATGTTCGCACCGCTGATCCCGTCCGGGTAGAGGCGTGCGAAGGCAGTACGGTAAAAGACGTCCTCCTTGAGCTTGGCAACCACGGCCTTCCAGCTGGAATCCATCTCCACCGGGTTATGCACGGGCCCGGCCGCCTGTTCTTGCAGGCTGTTCGCCCGGCCATCCCAGAACCAGGCGACATGCAGGCTGGCGTTGAAGACCGAAGGCGCGTTGATGTTTCCCCGGCGGCCCGCCATGCCAAGCGAGACAGGCTGCCGGTCGGCGCCACCCAGGGCGAAGTTGTGGCAGCTGGCACAGGAGATGGTGTCGTCGCGCGACAGGCGGCGGTCGAAGAAGAGACGTTGGCCGAGAGCGGCTTTTTCGCTCAGCGGCTTAGCTTCGACCACCAGCGGCCGTAAGGCCTGATGCCCCCAGTCCACCGTCTCGGATGACACGGCGCTTGCTTCCGGTTGGCTTTCCGGGGCCAGGCCTTGCCACAGGACGAAGCCGATGGCGACGGCCAAAGCGACATACAGGAAGCGATCGAGGGGGAAGGCGAACATGAAACGATTATAGAGACCGGAAGGCGGAGGGGGGAGGGCAAGCGTGCGGCGGGCGTGAGCGAAAAGCCCGGCCGAGGCCGGGCTGGGTACCCAAATGCGGGGCCGCGGGGCTTTTCAGGAGGCTTCGCGGATCCGTTGTGCAATGTGGGCCAGCGCCTCTTCCACCTGATCGATCAGGATCAGGCACAGATCGCCGGGCTGCAGCCGTTCGAGCGCCAGGTCGATGGCTTTGAACTCGCCGGTGATCTCGTCGATACGGCGGGTTCGCCTGGCATGTTTCAGACCGTCGCGCAGCAGGCCGATCACTTCCCCGTCCTGGCGGCCGCGCTGGCAGGCGTCCTGATAGAGGATTGCGTCATCGAAGGCGTTGCCCAGGATTTCGGTTTGCTGGCGGATGTCCTCGTCGCGCCGGTCGCCGGCACCGCTGATCACCACCGAGCGGCGCACCGCCGGCATGCTCTCGACGGCCTGGACCAGGGCCTGCATGGCGTCCGGGTTGTGGCCGTAGTCGGCAATCAGCGTCGCGCCCTTGTAGTCGAAGATATTGAAACGTCCGGGCGCGGTATGGGCATCGCTGACGAAGCCGGAGAGCGCCTTTTCGATGATGGCCCAGTCGAGGCCGAGCGCCCAGCCGGTCGCCGTGGCTGCCATCGCGTTCTCGACCTGGAAGCCGATGCTGCCGTTGCGGGTGAGCGGAATGCTGGAGAACGGAATGCGCTGACTCTTGCGACCTTCCTGGCAGACGATGCCTTCCTCCGTGGCATAGACGACGCGCTTGCCCTGGGCCTTGTGCGTGGCGAGTACCGGGTTGGCCTTGTCGCGGGCAAAGAAAATGATGGCGCCCGGGCAGTGCGCTGCCATGCGGGCCACTTGCGGGTCGGCGGCGTTGAGCACCGCGGTGCCATGCGGTGCGACATTCTCGACGATGACGCGCTTGATCACCGCCAATTCGTCGACGGTGGTGATGTAGTTGAGGCCCAGATGGTCGCCGATGCCGATGTTGGTCACCACGGCGACATCGCACATGTCGAAACCGAGCCCCTCGCGCAGGACGCCGCCGCGGGCGGTTTCGAACACGGCGGCATCGACGTCCGGGTGCATCAACACGTTGCGCGCGCTCTTCGGGCCGGAGCAGTCCCCATTGTCGATCTGCTTGCCCTGGATGTAGACGCCATCGGTACTGGTCATGCCGACACGCTGGCCGTTGGCTTCGAAGATGCGGCCGATCAGGCGGCTGGTGGTGGTCTTGCCATTGGTGCCAGTGATGGCAACGACCGGGATGCGGCCATTGCTGCCGTCCTTGAACATCATGTCGATAATCGCCTTGCCGACGTCGCGTCCCTTGCCGAAGGACGGGTCGAGGTGCATGCGCAGGCCGGGTGCGGCATTGACTTCGACGATGCCGCCCCCTTGCTCTTCGAGCGGCTTGAGGATGGTGTCGCAGACCACGTCGATGCCGGCGATATCGAGGCCGACGGTTTGCGCGGCAGCCACCGCGGCCGCAGCGAGATCGGGATGTACGTCGTCGGTGACGTCGGTCGCGGTGCCGCCGGTCGACAGGTTGGCGTTGTTGCGCAGGATGACGCGGGCGCCGCGTGGCGGCACGCTGTCGGCCGTGTAGCCCTGTTCGGCCAGGCGGGCGAGGGCGATTTCGTCGAAGCGGATCTTGGTCAGCGAGGTGGCGTGGCCATCGGAGCGGCGCGGGTCGCTATTGACGATATCGACCAGTTCGCGAACGGTATGCGTGCCGTCGCCGATGACCAGCGGCGGGTCGCGCCGGGCGGCGGCGACCAGCTTGTCGCCAATGACCAGCAGGCGCCAGTCGTGGCCGGGCAGGTATTTCTCGACCATGATGTCGTCGCGGAATTCAATGGCGACGCGGTAGGCCTTGCGGACCTGTTCTTCGCTGGTCAGGTTGACCGAGATGCCCTTGCCCTGGTTGCCGTCCTGCGGCTTGACGACGACCGGCAGGCCGATTTCCTGCGCGGCCTTCCAGGCATCGTCCTCGTCCTCGACCGGACGGCCGTAAGGCACGGCGACGCCAGCGGCGTGCAGCAGGTTCTTGGTCAGTTCCTTGTCCTGCGCGATGGCTTCGGCAATGGCGCTGGTGAAGCTGGTTTCGGCTGCCTGGATGCGTTTTTGCTTGCTGCCCCAGCCGAACTGGACGAGGCTGCCCTGCGTCAGGCGGCGGAACGGAATGCCGCGCGCCACGGCGGCCGCGACGATGGCGCCGGTCGAGGGGCCCAGCCGGATATCTTCGTCCAGCTCGCGCAGTTCCTTCAGCGTCGCTTCGAGGTCGAAGGGCGTGTCGTCGAGAGCAGCCTGGCAGAGTTGCTCGGCGCGCGCAAAGGCGAGGCGGCCGACGTCCTCCTCGGAGTATTCGACGACGACCTGGAAAACGCCGGGGTCGACCGTCTGCGTTGTCCGGCTGAAGGTGACCGGGCAGCCGGCCTGAGCTTGCAGGCCAAGGGCGCAGAACTCCAGGGCGTGGGCGAGCGAGACGGTGTCGAGATGATCGGAGGGGATCAGGTCGCCGAGTTCCGGGAAGCGCTCGCGCAGGCGGGCTTCGAAGCCGGGCAGGTCGGCAATGGCGACTTCGGCACCGTCGCAGCGGACGATGGCCTGGATGGCGGTGTGGCGGCTCCACAGGTTGGGACCGCGCAGGGCACGAATGCGGGAAACGTCCATGACGCGTTGTTCCTTGTTATTTCACGGCCGCGCGCAGCGGCTTCTTGGCCTGAAGCGGCAGCAGGGCTTCCGGTTCGGGCAGTTCCAGACCATAGGTCTTGACGCCGGTGGTGATGACCTCCTGGGTCAGACCAAGCGCCCAGCCGGCGGCGACGGCGGCCAGCACATTGGCGATGTCTGTTGGTTTCTTGGCCTTGCCGATGGCGGGCACGTCGCCGAGGCGGCAGAGGCGAATCTCGTCGTTGCCGGTGCGCAGGATGATCCGTCCGTCGGCTACGGTCACGCCGCGCTTGCCGGCGGCAAAGTGCTCGGCCAGCTTCAGGCAGGAAGGGTCGGCGGCAAAGAAGATGACCTCGCCGTCGCACAGTTCGGCGAAATCGGCGACCAGCGGGTCGGCTGCGTTGAGGACAGCGTAGCCGGAGGGCAGGACGACATCGACCTGGGTGCGGTAGATGGAGCGCGGTGTCGTGTAATACTCGCCACCGGTTGGCTGGACATCCCAGCGCGACAGGTCTTCGTCGTCGGGGGCGATGTTGGTGACGATGCCGACCGAGCAGCGGTCGTAGGCCAGGCCCTGGCCGAGGATCACCTCGGCGCCATTCTCGATCACGGCCGCCTCGATGGCGCGGTTGAGCAGCAGGCGGCGGCCGGCCGACCAGTTGGCGGCATCGGTTTTCTGCACCTGACGACGGTTCTGGAACAAGCCGTCGCTGCAGGCCAGGCCGGTGAAGGCGCCCGACAGGTAGAGCATGTGGGCGATCAGGCGCGCAACAGCTGTCTTGCCATGCGTGCCGCTGACGCCAACCAGCGGGATACGGCCGGTCTGTGTGGCGGAGAACAGGTTGTCGACGATGGCCTGGCCGACCGGACGCGGCTTGCCGACCCCGGGCTTGATGTGCATGAGCAGGCTGGGACCGGCGTTGACTTCGACGATGGCCCCCCCCTGGGCGGCCAGCGGCTGGGCGATGTCCTGGCAGACGAGGTCGATGCCGGCGATGTCGAGGCCGACAACGCGGGCTGCGAGAGAGGCAATGGCCGCTGTTTCGGGATGCACGTCGTCGGTGCAGTCGAAGGCATGGTTGGCGTTGCGCTGGATCAGCACTTCGCGGCCGGCAGCCGGCACGGCATCGGCGCTCAGGCCCTGGCGTTCGAGTTCGATCCGGGCGGCGGTGTCGATCCGGATGATGGACAGCGGGTGCAGTTCGGTGTTGCCGCGGCGCGGGTCCGTGTTTACCTGGGTGTCGATCAGCTCCTGCACCGTGTGCCGGCCATTGCCGGTCACCGTGATGAAGTCGCTGCGGTTGGCGGCGACCAGCTTGCCGCCAATGACCAGCAGGCGGTGCTCGATGCCCGGAATGGAGCGTTCGACAAGCACGCCGGAGCCTTCCTCGACGGCGATGGCGTAGGCCTTGCGTACATCGTCGGGGCTGGTCAGGTCGATGAAGACGCCCCGTCCGTGGTTGCCGTCGGTCGGTTTGACGACCACCGGATAGCCGATGTCCTCGGCGGCTTCGACCGCATCGTCGGCGCTGTCAACTTCGCGGCCTTCCGGCACCGGCACACCAACCGAGGAAATCAGGGTTTTGGTCAGATCCTTGTCGCGCGAGATGGTCTCGGCGATGGCGCTGGTGCTGTCGGTTTCCGCCGTCCAGATGCGGCGCATCGCGGCGCCGTAGCCGAGCTGGACGAGGTTGCCGTCGTCGAGCAGGCGGATGTGCGGAATCTTGCGCGCTTCGGCCGCGCTGACGATGGCGGCGGTCGATGGGCCGAGATACTTGCGGTCCACCATGCGGCGCAGCGGCTTGATCGCTTCGGTGATGTCGAACGGGTCGTCATGGATCGCGGCGAGCACCAGCGCGCGGCCAATTTCCAGCGCCAGGCGGGTGCATTCCTCGTGGAAGTTGCTGACCACCAGTTTGTAAACGCCGCGCGTCGTCGTTTCGCGTGTCCGGCCGAACCCGTCCGGCAATCCGGCCAGCGTCATCAGTTCAAGGACGACGTGCTCCAGGATATGGCCGGTCCAGGTACCTTCCTTCAGCCGGCGCAGGAAACCGCCGCGTTCGTCGTAGTTGCAGCGGTGCTCGACCAGGCCGGGCAGCCAGGTGGCCAGCCGGTCGTAGAGTCCGGGAATCTTGTCGGAGGGATAGTCTTCCAGCTCGCCGATGTCGATCCAGGTCTCGATGCACGGCGGGTAGGTCCAGATGCTCGGCCCCTTGAGGGAGATCGAGTCCTTGAAAACGATGTCTTGTCTTTTCATGCGCTCTGCTTTAACCGGGCGAACCGGCGTTGTTCACGAGGATATTTCGACATTATTAACGGTTTCGCGCCGCTTTCGGCTGACGCCTGTGCAAAATTGTCACCGTTCCGTACGGACCGTTACACGGTGGCTTACAGGAAGCGGTCGAGCAGCTTGCGGCTGTGCTTGTCGAGGCGCGTCAGGTCGCGGACCAGGAACTGGATGCCGTGGGCGTCGGCGATCAGCAGGCGGGTCTGCGACAGGCGACGGATGTCTTCCTCGCCCTTCAGGAGCAGTTGGGCCGGACCGCGGTTGGTCTGCACCTGCCAGGTGCTCGGGCAGGCGAAGCTGGAAACGGCCAGGATGCGCTCGATTTCCGGCACGAACTCACGGCTGCGCAGATCGGCTTCGACCATGTCGCGGATGGCGGGCGGCAGGTCGGCGACATGATCCACCCAGCCGACCTCGTGACCTTCGGCATTGATGAGCGACAGCCCTTCGTCCGGAGCGGTAATGGGGAAGGCACGTACCGGCGTGACACCTTCATGGCGGTTGCCATCGGCGTCGGTTAGGACGAGGCGGCCGAAAGTGTCGCAATGAATCTGGAAATTGACGTTGGCCATGGTTTATTCCGCGTGGGCTTTCGGCAGTTCGGGGGCGCGCGGGAGTGCGTCCTCGGTATCGACGTTCCGGGCCTGCGCCATGTAGAGCTTGTGATAATGGCCTTCAGCAGCCATCAGCTGATCGTGGTTGCCGATCTCCACGATGCGGCCGCGGTCCATCACGACCAGCCGGTCGGCTTTCCGGAGGGTGCTCAGACGGTGGGCGATGGCGATCGTGGTGCGGCCTTTGACGAGGTTGTCGAGCGCCTTCTGGATTTCCTTTTCGGTTTCCGTATCGACGGCCGACGTGGCTTCGTCGAGGATCAGGATGCGTGGGTCGATCAACAGCGCGCGGGCGATCGAGATGCGCTGCCGTTCGCCGCCGGAGAGGCCCTGGCCGCGCTCGCCGACCAGAGAGTCGTAGCCGTGCGGCAGGCGCAGGATGAATTCATGGGCATGGGCGGCGCGGGCGGCGGCGATGATTTCGGCGCGCGTCGCGTTCGGCTTGCCGTAGGCGATGTTGTCGGCAATGGTGCCAAAGAACAGGAAGGGTTCCTGCAGCACCAGGCCGATGTGCTGGCGGAATTCGGCGACCGGCACCGAACGGACATCGACGCCGTCGATCAGCACCTGGCCTTCGGAAACGTCGTAAAAGCGGCAGATCAGGTTGACCAGCGTCGACTTGCCGGAGCCGGAATGGCCGACCAGGCCGATCATCTCGCCCGGCTGGATGACCAGGTCGACATCCCGGGTTACGGCGCGGGTGCCGTAGCGGAAGCCGGCATTCTTCAACTCGATGCGGCCGGTGACGCCGGAGAGGTGCACCGGGTTGGCCGGCTCCGGTACGCTGGAAACGTGGTCGAGAATGTCGAAAATGCGTTTGGTGGAAGACGCCGCGCGCTGGGTGGCCGAGACGATACGGCTCATCGAATCGAGCCGGGTGTAGAAGCGGCCGATGTAGGCGAGGAAGGCGGTGAGCACGCCGACGGTCGAGTCGCCCTTGGAAATTTGCCAGATGCCGAAAATCCAGACGACGAGCAGGCCGACCTCGGTGAGCAGCGTCACCGTCGGCGTGAACAGCGACCAGGTCTTGTTCAGCTTGTCGTTCATCGCCAGGTTGTGCTCGTTGGCGGCGCGGAAGCGGTCGGCTTCCCGCTTTTCCTGGGCAAAGGCCTTGACGACGCGGATGCCGGGGATGGTGTCGGCCAGCACGTTGGTCACCTCCGCCCACACGCGGTCGATTTTCTCGAAGCCGGTGCGCAGCTTTTCGCGCACGAAATGGATCAGCCAGCCAATGATGGGCAGCGGCAGCAGCGTGACCAGGGCCAGCCAGGGGTTGATGCTGAACAGGATGACGGCGGTCATCGTGATCATCAGCACGTCGGTGGCGAAATTGAGTAGATCGAGCGACAGGAAGATGTTGATGCGGTCGGTTTCGTTGCCGATCCGCGCCATCAGGTCACCGGTGCGCTTGCCGCCGAAATATTCGAGCGACAGGCCCATCAGGTGTTCGTAGGTTTGCGTGCGCAGGTCGCGGCCGATGCGTTCGGACACCAGCGACAGGATGTAGGTGCGGATCCAGCCCAGTACCCAGGCCAGCATGGCGGCACCGAGCAGACCGCCGAGATACATCGCGACCAGGCCCCAGTCGATCGGCTGCCCGTTCTGGAACGGAATCAGCACATTGTCCATCAGCGGCATGGTCAGGTAGGGCGGCACCAGGTTGGCGGCGGTGGCGGCCAGCGTCAGCAGGAAGCCGGCCAGCAGTTGCCCCTGGTAGGGCCTGGCGAAGCGCCACAGGCGGAACAGCGTCCAGGTCGAGGGCGGCGTATGGATCTCCTTGGTGCAGACCGGGCATTCTTCCTGGTCGGGCGGCAGCGGCGCCTTGCAGCTCGGGCACAGCGGCTGCTCCGGCTGCTGCACCGGAGTGCCGCTGGCCAGGGCGTCGCGCTGCGCATCGAAATGCTCGATCAGGCGCAGCGCGGCCGGATTGCGCCCGAGCGTATAGCGCCAGCAGGCGAGCCGGGCGTGCGGGTCGTGCAGTTCGAGCGTGCCGACGCCGGCGTGATCGTGGTGCGCGAGTGCCAGGTCGTGCCGCAGCGGCCAGGATTGCCAGTCGCGCGTGCCGGGCGCCTGGCACAACAGGCGGCGCTCGGTCACGGCCAGCAGGCCGGATTGGAAATGCAGCCGGCTGTCGAGGTCGAGTTCGAGCCAGGCGACGACGGATTCGCCCTGGCCAAGCTGCGGCCGCAGTTCGGCAAGCCAGGAATCGGGAAGCGGATAATTGGGTGACGACATGGAGAATTCGGTTTTTCATGGCGCAGCGCGCGGCGCCATGCAGCTGTTCAATGAAGCCGCGTTGCGCCGCGGCGGCAGGCCGGAAGTATAACGACAGAAAATGGTTGCTTGACGTATTCTGTTTAATATTTGGGACGAATTACGCGCGACATAGTATATTACTGCGCGGCAAAAATCTTTGCCCCTACGTAAACCAATCCATAAGCAGGGCGTTATCACGTTGTGTCTTTGAAATAATGCATCAGCACGCACTGCCTGACAGTCCACCATGAATAAAAGATACATTGACATTATCAATGTGATATCGCTGCGCGGACCGAACATCTGGACGTACCGCCCGGTCCTTGAAGCCTGGGTCGACATCGGCGATCTGGAAGACGCGCCATCCAACACCATTCCCGGATTCTACGAGCGGCTGTCCGCCTGGCTGCCCGGCCTGGTCGAACACCGCTGCGGCGTCGGCGAGCGCGGCGGCTTCCTGCAGCGCCTGAAGGAAGGCACCTGGCCCGGCCACATCCTGGAACACGTGACCATCGAACTGCAGAACCTGGCCGGCATGCAGACCGGCTTCGGCAAGGCGCGCGAAACCTCCAAGCGCGGCGTATACAAGGTCGTGGTGCGTTCGCGCAATGAACAGGTCAGCCGCACGGCGCTGTTTGCCGCGCGCGACCTGGTGATGGCGGCGATCGAGGACCGGCCCTTCGACGTGGCCGGCACGGTCAACACGCTGCGCGACATGGTCGATTCGCTCTGCCTCGGGCCGAGCACCGCCTGCATCGTCGACGCCGCCGCCGAGCGCCGCATCCCGTTCATGCGCCTGAATGACGGCAACCTGGTGCAGCTCGGCCACGGCGCGCGCCAGCGCCGCATCTGGACCGCCGAGACCGACAAGACGTCGGCCATCGCGGAAAGCATTTCCAGCGACAAGGACCTGACCAAGCGCCTGCTGCAGTCCTGCGGCGTGCCGGTGCCCGAGGGACGCATCGTGACCAGCCCGGAGGATGCCTGGGAAGCGGCGCAGGATATCGGCACGCCGGTCGTGGTCAAGCCGTCCGACGCCAACCATGGCCGCGGCGTGTCGATGGACCTGAACACCCGGCAGGAAGTGGAAGCCGCCTGGAAGCTGGCCGAAGAAGAGGGCAGCGACGTCATTGTCGAGCGCTTCATACGCGGCGACGAGCACCGCCTGCTGATCGTCGGCGGCAAGCTGGTCGCCGCCGCCAAGGGCGAGATCGCCACCGTCACCGGCGACGGGGTGTCCACCATCACGCAGCTGATCGACAGCCAGCTCAATACCGATCCGCGCCGCGGCGAGCACGAGGATTTCCCGCTCAGCCTGGTCACGTATGAAGAAGATCCGACCATCCTGCTGGTGCTGGAGCGCCAGGGGCTCGGCCCCGATTCGGTGCCGCCGGCAGGCAAGGTGGTGCTGATCCAGAGCCGCGGCAACCTCGCCTTCGACTGCACCGACGCGGTTCATCCCGAAGTCGCTGCCGCCGCAGCGCTGGCCGCGCGCATTGTCGGCCTGGACATCGCCGGCGTCGATCTGGTGGCGCAAGACATTTCCCGGCCGCTGGAGGAGCAGGGCGGCGCCATCGTCGAAGTCAATGCCGGACCGGGCCTGCTGATGCACCTCAAGCCGGCTTGCGGCGAGCCCCGCCCGGTCGGGCGCGCGATCGTCGACCATCTGTTCGGCGAACAGGAAAGCGGCCGCATCCCGATCGTGGGCATTGCCGGCAGCCACGGCAAGACCCTGGTCGCGCGCCTGGTCGGCCGCCTGCTGAACCTGCACGGCAAGTATGTCGGCGTCGCCTGCGGCGACGGCCTGTACCTGAACGAGCGGCGGATCGAGCAGGGCGATTGCGCCAACTGGCCATCCGGCCAGCGGATCCTGATGAACCGCGCGGTCGAGGCCGGCGTGTTCGAGAACGGCTGCCGCAGCATCCTCGCCGAAGGCTTGCCCTACGACCGTTGCCAGGTCGGGGTCGTGACCGACATCGATCCGGCCGATCTGGCGCCGGATTTCTATGTCGACGACGTCGACAAGCTGGTCAACGTGGTGCGCACCCAGGTCGACGTGGTGCTGCCCGACGGCGTGGCGGTGCTCAATGCCGGCGACGAGCGGGTGGCGGAGCTGGCCTCGCTGTGCGACGGCGAAGTGCTGCTGTTTAGCCTGCGGCCGGATTTGCCGCGCCTGGATGCGCATCGCAAGAACGACGGGCGCGCGGTCTACCTGCGCGACGGGCAACTGGTCATGGCGGTCGGCGCGGAGGAATCGGCGCTCTGCCGGCTGGCCGACATTCCGATGGCCGCCGCCGACCCGTCGCCGCAGCGGCAGGCTGCGCTCCTGGCCGCGGTCGGCGCGGCCTGGGCGCTGGGTCTGCCGGCCGACCTGATTCGCACCGGGCTGGAAACTTTCGATAACGGACTGGCCGCGGCCAAATAACATCACTGAGAAAGATCCGGCCGCGCGGGCGGCCGGGCCAAGAAGGAAAGCTGTTCATGGAAATATCGCGGATCCGTGCGCTGCGCGGCCCCAATCTCTGGAGCCGGCATACGGCGATTGAAGCCATCGTATCGTGCACCCCGGAAGAATGCTCGCTGGCATCCTTGCCCGGACTGGAAACCCGGCTGCGCGCCCGCTTCCCGGAAGTGGAATTCCTGCCGCCGGACAATGCGCAACCGCTGTCGCTGGCGCATGCGCTGGAAAGCGCGGCCTTCTGCCTGCAGGCGCAGGCCGGCTGCAAGGTGGCGTTCAGCCGCACGGTGCAGACGATCGAGCCGGGCGTGTTCCAGGTGGTGGTCGAATACACCGAGGAAGCGGTCGGCCGCCTGGCGCTGGAGCTGGCCGAGGAGCTGTGCAAGAGCGCCATGGAAGACCGCCCGTTCGACCTGGCGAAAAGCCTGGCGCGGCTGCGCGAACTGGACGAGGATGTGCGGCTCGGCCCGAGCACCGGTTCGATCGTCGAAGCGGCGCTCAAGCGCGGCATCCCGTACCGCCGCCTGACCGAAGGCAGCATGGTGCAGTTCGGCTGGGGCAGCAAGCAGCGCCGCATCCAGGCGGCGGAAACCGACAGCACCAGCGCGATCGCCGAATCGATCGCGCAGGACAAGGAACTGACCAAGGCCCTGCTGGACGCGGCCGGCGTGCCGGTGCCGCGCGGGCGCTCGGTCGAAAGCGCCGAGCAGGCCTGGCAGGTCGCCAGCGAGCTGGGCGGCCGGGTCGTGGTCAAGCCGCGCGACGGCAACCAGGGCAAGGGCATCACCGTCAACATCAGCACCCGCGAGGAGGTGCTGGCGGCGTACAAGGTGGCCAGCGAAATCAGCTCCGACGTGATCGTCGAGCGCTACCTGCCGGGGCACGATTTCCGCCTGCTGGTGGTCGGCAACAAGATGGTGGCGGCAGCGCGCCGCGCGCCGCCGCAGGTGATCGGCGACGGCATTCACAGCGTGCGCGAACTGGTCGATCAGGTCAACAGCGACCCGCTGCGCGGCGACGGCCATGCCACTTCGCTGACCAAGATCCGCTTCGACGCGATCGCGCTGGCGACGCTGGCCAAGCAGGGCTACAGCGCCGACAGCATTCCGCCCAAGGGCGTCAACGTCATCCTGCGCAACAACGCCAATCTGTCCACCGGCGGCACCGCCACCGACGTCACCGACGACGTGCACCGCGACGTGGCGGCGCGCGCGGTGGAGGCGGCGCAGATGGTGGGACTGGATATCTGCGGCGTGGACGTGGTGTGCGAAAACGTGATCCAGCCGCTGGAGGCGCAGGGGGGCGGCATCGTGGAAGTCAACGCCGCGCCCGGCCTGCGCATGCATCTGCAGCCGTCCTTCGGCAAGGGCCGCGCGGTGGGCGACGCCATTATTTCCATGATGTATGCCGACGGCGACGACGGCCGCATTCCGGTGGTCGCGGTATCCGGCACCAACGGCAAGACCACCACCACGCGCCTGATCGCGCACATTCTTGCGAACAATAACTTGCGGATCGGCATGACCGGCACCGACGGCGTGTACATCCAGGGCAAGCGCATCGACACCGGCGACTGCAGCGGACCGCGCAGCGCACGCAATGTATTGCTGCATCCGGAGGTCGATGCGGCGGTGTTCGAGGTGGCGCGCGGCGGCGTGCTGCGCGAAGGGCTGGGCTTTGACCGCTGCAACGTGGCGGTGGTGACGAATATCGGCGTGGGCGACCATCTCGGCCTGAATTACATTGCCACCGTGGAAGATCTGGCGGTCGTCAAGCGCGTGATCGTGCAGAATGTCGCGCCCAACGGCACCGCGGTGCTGAATGCCGCCGATCCGATGGTGGCCGACATGGCCAAGGCCTGCCCGGGGACGGTCACCTTCTTCGCCAGCGACCGCCATCATCCGGTGATGGCGACGCATCGCGCCAAAGGCTTGCGCGTGGTCTATCGTGACGGCAACGACCTGGTCGCCTCGCAAGGCACCATGCAGCAACGCATCGCCCTGTCCGACATTCCGCTGACCCACAACGGCAGCATCGGTTTCCAGGTGGAAAATGCGATGGCGGCGATCGCCGCCGCCTGGGCGCTCGACATCGACTGGGACATTATCCGCGGCGCGCTCAAGACTTTCGTCAGCGATGCGCAAAGCGCTCCCGGCCGCTTCAACCTGTTCTCCTATCGCGGCGCCACGCTGATCGCCGACTACGGCCACAATCCGGACGCCATCGCGGCGCTGGTGGCGGCGGTGGAAGCGATGCCGGCGCAGCGCCGCTCGGTCGTGATCAGCGGCGCCGGCGACCGGCGCGACGAGGACCTGAAGCGGCAGACCGAAATCCTGGGCGCGGCTTTCGACCGCGTGGTGCTGTACCAGGACCAGTGCCAGCGCGGCCGCGCCGACGGCGAGGTGATCGCCCTGCTGCGCGCCGGCCTGGCCGGCGCGACCCGCGTGCGCGATGTGAAGGAAATCACCGGCGAGTTCCTGGCGATCGACACCGCGCTGGCCGACCTGCAGCCGGGCGACCTGTGCCTGATCCTGATCGACCAGGTGGACGAAGCGCTGGCCCATATCGCCAAGCGCGTCGCCGAGAGCGCATGAGCGGCGCGGGCGGGCATGCTGCGTGTCCGCCTTCCGCGCTGCGCGCGCCGGTTTTGCCGCGGTTTTGCCGCGCTTGCGGGCGGATACAACTTGTTGCAATCCTTACCGCTTGGTCGCAGCGCACGGCGGGGGGATGGCGTTAAATACACACGTCATTCACCGAGGGTTGTCATGAAAACGTCTCTTGTCATCGTCACCGCCGCCATTGCCGCGGCTGCCGTTCTTGCCGGCTGTGCAAGCCCGAATTACTACGGACAGGGGAATACGCCGCCGTATCCCTATCCCGCCGCGTCGCAGCCATCCCCGCAGGCTTACCCCCAGCCTTACCCGCAGAGCTATCCCGCCGTCCAGTCGAGTTCCTACGGGACCATAGACTCGATTCGTGTCGGCCAGCCGGCGGGCGCTTCCACCGGCACCGGCGCCGTGGTCGGCGGCCTGGTCGGCGGTTTGCTCGGCAACCAGGTCGGCGGCGGCCATGGCCGGACGGCGGCCACCATCGCCGGCGTGATCGGCGGCGCCATCGTGGGCGAACAGATCGAACAGCGCAATGCCCAGTTGCGCGATGCCTATCAGATCGGCGTGCGCCTCGATGACGGCAGCTACCGCACCGTCACCCAGGACAGCGTCGCCGGCCTGCAGGTCGGCAACCGGGTACGCATCGAGAATGGCCATGTCTACCGCTATTAGCGGAGCTTGGCCGCTGAACTTCGGCGCGGCCCGGCGCGCCTAAGCCAGGAAGCGCGGTGCGCCGCCGGCGCGCCGTTTCGATGAACCGTTCCCAGCCGCAGGCGTGAAACCGTAGGCATCACATCCGGGGGACCGTGCGCATTCTGGATGGGGCGGTTCCGATGAATCGCTGCAAGGAGTCTGACGTGAGCATCCTCGATACGGTGTTTCGCCGGCGCGCGCCCGCACCGAAATACCGCACCATCGATGGCGGGCATCCCGCGCCGTATCCCGATATGACAGACGCGCAACTGTACGCCTACGAGACAACCTTCAATGTTCCGCAAAAGACCTTCGACAAGCCGCCCAACGCGGCTGCCTCGCCGCAGTCCGGGATGACGGAGGGCGGGCGGAGCGAGCCGCGCCTGCCGGAATCCGGGGCGGACGACGAACAGGCGGCGACGGACCTGCGCACGACCGCAATACCCACGGACCGCGCGGGGGAGGCATGCACGGCTTTCCGGCGTACCGGCAGCGGGCAGAGCCGTGGCGCGCCGGCCGAGCCGACCATCGCGCCGGAACCCGCCGTCATCGGCGAGGTGACAGGGCCGGCGCCCGCGCTCGACTGGAGCAAGCCGGTCCGCACCGTCACCACCAGGCAGCCGGTGGAAATCATCACCACCAAAGCGCGGCATCCGGTGTTCAAGGTGCTTGGCTACATCGGGGACGACCAGGTGGCCACGATGTTTACACTGGATGGGCAGATTTCGGAAAACGGGCCGCGCTTTCTGGAAAACATGCCGCAAAAGCAGTTGTTGTACCTGAATATCTACCCGAACCGCGCGATCGGTGGCCGCGAGCGTTTCTTCCTGACCCAGCACGAAACGAAGGAAGGCGCCGACGCCGCCGCAACCGGAGAACGTCTTGCATGCGTCGTGGTGGAATTTGACTTGTTGCCATGAACTTTTCGGGGGATGATGTACTCTTGACAAGGAGGTCCAATCATCCCGGTAACAGGCCCGGACCGCCACATTTATTAAAAATATAATGTCAAGCATGAAGACGGTACGCGTAGAAGAAAAACTGGAGCGCGTGTTCCCCGGGAATAGCAAAATGGCGCGGCGCATCCGTGCATTCGACTGGTCGCAAAGCGCGCTCGGCCCCATCGGGTCCTGGCCGCCCGCCTTGCGCAGTGCGCTTGCCGTCATGCTTGGCAGCCCGCATCCGATGCTGCTCTGGTGGGGGCGCCAGTTGAGCCAGTTGACCCAGTTCTGCAACGACCGCTATGCGGAACTGATGCTGGGCGCGCAGCAGCCATGCCTGCCGGGGCGCCCGGCGCGCTTCCTGTCCGACGAGGCGTGGCACCGTATCGGCCCTCGCGTCCAGGCGGTCGTTCGATCCGGCAATGCGGCCGTCGACGAGGAATTGCTGCTCATCCTGGAGCGCAAAGGCTACCCAGAAGAAACCTATCACGATCTCGCCTATGTGCCGATCCCCGACGAAACCGGTAATGTGGGCGGCGTCGCCTGCCATATCAACGAGCGCACGCAACAGGTGCTCGACCGGCGCCGGCGCCGGCTGCTGGATAGCCTGGCGGCGCAGCTGGACGCCGGCCTGCCGCCGGAAGCGGCGCTGCGGGCGGCAGGCGAAGTTCTCGCCGCGGGCCATGCCGACATTCCTTTCGCGCTGGCCTATGTGATCGATGGCGCGAGCGGCGCCGTGCGCCTGTGCATGGCGGCGGGGCTGCAGGCAGGGGCGCCCGGCGCCGCGCCGCAATTCCCGCACGAGGCGCTGGCGGCCGAGGCCGATGGCTGGGCGCTCGGCAAGGTGATGGCGACCGGGCGTCCGGAAGTCGTGAGCCGGCTGGGGCGCCGTTTCGGCGCACTGCCGGGCGGCGCCTGGCCGGAACCGGCGGATACGGCAGTGGTGGCGCCGATCCTGCACGCCGCGCGGCGGCTCCTGGCCGGTTTCCTCATCTGCGGGGTGAGCCCGCGCCGCGAAGCGGACGAGAGCTACCTGGCTTTTTGCGAAGGACTCGCTGCGATGCTGGCCAGCGCGTTCGGCGCCGGCGAGCCTTCCGCCACAGCCCTGGACCGGCCGGCGGTGCCCGCCGGCGCGGGCGAAGTGTCCGAACGCGCAGGCATCGAGGAGGCTTTGCGCCGCAGCGAGGCGCGGCTCGCGATCGAACTGGCCGCCATGAGCCGCCTGCACGACCTGAGCTCGCGCCTGCTTACCACGACCGACATGCAATCCGCCCTGCGCGAGGTGCTGGATGCGGCGCTGGTGATGCTGGGGGCGGCGATGGGCGTCATCCAGCTCTACAATCCGGTCACGCGCACGCTGGAGGTGGTGGTGCAGCGCAGCTTCGCGCCGGAAATCCTCGGCCAGTTCCGCGAGCTGGATGTGGAGGAAATGACGGTTTGCGCCACTGCGGCGCGCAGCCGCACGCGCGTCGTGGTCGACGACGTGACCCGCCATCCGGGCTATCCGGCGCTGCATGCGGCCGCGCTGGTTGCCGGCTTTCGCGGCATGCAGTCGACCCCGCTGATCAGCCGCGACGGCAGCCTGCTGGGGGTGCTTTCCACCTACTTCCGGCAGGTGCACGCCCCGTCCGAGCGCGAATTGCGCATGCTCGACCTGTACGCGATCCAGGCGGTCGACCAGATCGCGCGCATCCGCGCCGAGGAAGCGTTGAAGGAGGCGGACCGGCGCAAGGACGAGTTCATCGCGACGCTGGCGCATGAGTTGCGCAATCCGCTGGCGCCGATCCGCAATGCGATCCTCATGCTGCGGCAAGCGCAGCACACGGGCGGGCTGGAGCACTTGCAGCGGGTGCTGGAACGGCAGGTCGAGCACATGGTGCGGCTGGTGGACGACCTGATGGAAGTGTCGCGCATCACGACCGGGAAAATCGAATTGCGCAAGACTTCGTTGCGCCTGGCCGAGGTGCTCGCCCACGCCGTCGAGACCAGCATGCCCAACATCGAGCGCGCGCGCCACCGCCTGAGCGTCTCTCCCGCCGATGAAGAACTGCTGCTGGAAGGGGACGCGGTGCGCCTGGAGCAGGTGTTCGCGAACCTGTTGAACAATGCCGCCAAGTACACCGAGGAAGGCGGCGATATCCGGTTGCGGGCATGGCGGGAAGGATTGGAGGCGCTGATCGAGGTAAGCGACAACGGCATTGGCATTGCGCCCGCCATGCTGCCGCATGTGTTCGATCTGTTCGCGCAAACCGGCGACGCCGCCGGCCGCTGGCAGGGCGGCATCGGCATCGGCCTGTACCTGGTGCGGCGTCTGGTGGAAATGCATGGCGGCACAGTCGAGGCCAGCAGCGCCGGCTGCGGCCTCGGCAGCCGCTTCGTGGTGCGCCTGCCGCTGATCGCCGGCAGCACGCCGCAGGTCGACAACATGGCGCAGGAGGCGTACGAAAATGCGCCCGCGCGGCCGGCGGAAGCGGCGCAATCCGGGGAACTCGTGCGCCGCCGCGTGCTGATCGTGGATGACAACCACGACGCCGCCGAAAGCCTGGCCATGCTGCTCGAACACTTCGGCGCGCACGTCCAGGTGGCGCATGACGGCCCGGCCGCGCTGCGCGCGCTGGAAGGCGGCGAGCCGGATGCGGTGCTGCTCGACATCGGCATGCCGGGCATGGACGGCTATGCCGTGGCGCGCCGCATCCGCGCGCAACCGCGCTTGCGCCGCGTGCTGCTGGTTGCGCTGAGCGGCTGGGGCGGGGAAGAGGACCGGCGCCGCTCGCAGGAGTGCGGCTTCGACCATCACCTGGTCAAGCCGGTCGACTTCGCGGAACTGCGGCGCCTGCTGAACGCGCCGTGACGATTGCGCGGCCGGTAACGAAGGCAGCGGCCGCGCTGACGATTCCCAAATAAAACGAAGCCCCGTCGCGACGGGGCTTCTTGCTTGGCACAATGCAGTCTGCCTGCTTATGCCGCCCTTGCTTATGCCGCCTTCAGGCGCGGCTCGCTCATTTCCTCCAGCAGCGCGAACACTTCGTCCTTGGACAGCACATAGCGTTCCAGCAGCGTGTCCTTCAGCGCCGCGATGGTGGACTTGTAGCCCTTCATCGCTTCCAGCGTGCGGGTGTACAGCTCGTCGGCCTTGGCTTCCACCTGCTTGAGCGAATCCTCGTGCGATTCGCGCTGCAGCTGGGTGTAGTCGAGCTTGGAGCGCGAGTACATCGACAGGCGGTTGACCATCAGGTCGAGCTTGGCGGTGACTTTCTGGATGTCGTTCTGGCTGCCCACGGAGATGCCGCGCGCGCCGTAGAACAGTTCTTCCGCCGCCACGCCGCCGTACAGCTGGATGATGTCCTGTTCCATCTCTTCCAGGGTCTGCAGCGCGACATCCTCGCCGGACGACAGCACGTAGCCGAGCGCGCCGATCTTGGACACCGACTCGGTGCTGATCTTCAGCAGGTGCGACTTCTCCTTCACTTCCGCCCAGGACATGCCGGCGCGCAGGTAGGGATCGATCTGCATGAAGAAGTGGCCCAGTTCATGCAGGGCGACGCGCTCGCGCTGCTTGTTCATCTCCGCCGTGGTGGCGCGGTCGGTCAGGCCGATGGTGGAGCGCTCGAAGGCGCGGAACAGCACATCGGTCGTGATCAGCACCTTTTCCTGGATCGCGATCATGCTGGCGCGGTCGACCACGGTTTCCAGCAGCGCCGGGCTCAGGTTGGCGGTGATTTCCGCCGCATAGTCGAGGTTCAGGTTGTTCCAGTCGATGCAGGCCGGATCCTTCTTCGACAGGAACACCTTCAGCAGTTCGCGGCGCTCCGACTTGTTCGGCAGGCGGAAGTTGATCTTCACCGCGAAGCGGCGCAGCATCGCCTCGTCCATCTGCGAGTTCATGTCGTCGAAGTTGGATGCGACCACCCAGATCACGCCTTCGCCTTCATCGCTTTTCACGCCGTCCAAAAGCGACAGCAGGGTGTTGGCGGTATCGTCCTCCCACTTCTTCTCGCCGCGCCCGCGCGGCATGAACAGGCTCTGCGCCTCGTCCAGGAAGATGATGCACTTGCCTTGCTTGCATGCCTTCTTGTAAATCGCGTTGAGCGCCTTCGAGCCGCCGCCGACGAAACCGGATTCCAGCGCCGAGCCGGAGGCGGTGATGAGCGGCACGTTCAGCTTCTTCGCCAGGTAGCCGGCCAGCTTGGTCTTGCCGGTGCCGGCCGGGCCGGTCAGCATGACGTTGAACGGCTTGTCGATGTTATGCGACTTGTACAGGTCGCGGTTGCGGATCATTTCTTCCAGGTGCGCGACTTCCTTCTTGATGTCTTCCATGCCGACCAGGTCGTCCATGCTGCCCTTGAGCTGGTCGGGCTTGATCAGCGAGGCCGAGCCGCCGGACATGCCGGGGATGCCTTTCTTCATCGCGTAGAACATGAAGGCCAGCAGCACGATGCCGAAGGCATTGCGCGCCAGGATGCTGCCCGCCTCGCCGAGCATGCCGCGCTGGTCGGCGTCGTCGGCCAGGATGCCCTTGTGCGCATCGAGGTATTCCTGCTGCGCGATGGCATACGGAATGCCGTTCTTCAGCAGGACTTCACGCTCCAGGTTGACGTGCGACGTGCTCGGCACCTTGACCACATGGATCTGCGGCGAGTCCTTGTACTTGAACACATACCGCGGAAAGTCCGACAGCGGATTGGCCAGCAGCAGGTATTCCAGGCGGCCCTTGTTGGCGGCCAGGTGGGTGATTTCGGAAATGTTCTGCGATTGCACCACCGGGCTGGCGTCGCGCAGCGCGAGCGGCTTGTAGGCGAACGCCGCCGCCACCGTCGCGATCAAGACAACCAGCGCGGCACGCACATAGTTATTCTTTGAAAGCTCGAAAACTTTGGAAAAATCAGGCATTGAGAAGTCCTATAACAATCAATATGCCCGCGCAACACTCGGAGGAACACTCAGGTTGCACGCATCGTTTCTGATCAGCACACGTAGGACCAAGCCAGGCAGCGAGAGTTGCCCCGCACAAAAAAAATTTTCGACTTTTCGGTCATTTAGATGACGATCGGTCAAAAATCGGAGCTGGTTCGCGGCAAATGCACGCCAAAGAGAGTGCTGATTTTTCAACTCGCGATGTTTAGAGCGATTTGCCTGTCCGTGAAAGGGGGCCATCCTGGGCCTGCGATGTTCGTCGTACTTCGGTACGACTGCGCTTCCCAGCCCGACCTGACCTCCCTTGCACGGACATCAACCCGCTCTAGCAGGCTGTTGAAAAACGTCGCGAGCGGGCCGAGATTGCGGCCGAGGAGCGCACGC
>OFCW01000086.1_pt1 | contig 39975 bp, 26 predicted proteins | sample 1520951 | NCBI WGS metagenome assembly OFCW01 (sample SAMEA4349680, study PRJEB24078) | microbial mat metagenome | biome: Terrestrial Biome; feature: Habitat; material: Microbial Mat | place: India | collected 2012-06-12 | depth 10 m | reverse complement strand
AGAGCGATAGCGGATTTCTTGATCAGTTTCATTATGTAGTCTCCAAAATGGTAAAGGAATTTCTTTAAAAATTTTTATTTCGGTGTTTCAGACACTGACACCATGCTCCTTGTGGGGTGGGGCTTGTGATCTTCGGCATGTCTTGTCAACATCCCAATTTTCAGTGGTGCTTTGCGTCTTGCGGCTCTTAACATTGAAGCAATATTAAGAGCTTGCATCTTAGAATATTGTTAAGAACGAATGGAGTGCCTCGCACTGACCGCTGAAGCCAAAGAATTGGCTTTGAGAGCCGATCGCAGGCCGGGAGGCGATGCCGGTAAATGGGCGGTGCGGAGGAGTGAGCAGGTACTTCTTCAGGGCGTAAGCACCTTCCCGGTGCCTTGCGGCTGCCTGCATGGCACCGGGAAGGTGCTTAGGGGCCCGACGTATCCGGACGGAAATATGGCGACGGTACGCAGGTGATGGATGGCTGCTATTGCACGATCCTCTGCACGCTGCAGATCGTATTCAGCCGAACTGAAATGCTTCCAGAACCGTGCGGCCGCTGCTTCCCGATACGGCTAACGGCTGGCGGCGGGAAAATTGCGTCGGCCAAATCAGACAGGAATGCCCGCTTGCCCGGAAGTCCGTGGCAATTCCTTTTTTTACGGCACACATTACAATTGTGCAAATATTAGTAATGTTGCTCTAAAGGTTTTGCGGCGATCCACTACTGTCTTTATTTCCCATAAGTTTCAAGCGCGTCATAATGATGCGCAGTTTGCAACGCGCTTGAGCAGTTGGTTTTGAATAACTTTTATCAAGGCACGGGAAAAACGATGGTTTTGCGGCCACCACCGTCCAAGTTCAGTCCTCCCGCGATGGGCGCGCCATTCATGGCGCGCGAACGCCTGATCGAACGGATCAAGCAAGCGGAGGAAACCAGGCTGATCCTGGTGCAGGCGCCGGCAGGGTTTGGCAAGACCACCTTGTTACGCCATCTGTATGATTCGTTTGGCGCGGCTGGCTGTGCGATTGCATGGCTGACACTGGATGCGGGCGACAATGACCTCGATCGTTTCATGAGTTGCCTGGGCCAGGCGCTTGCCCGCATGGCCCGCAGTTCGTCTACCGGGGAAGGGAGCGGCCTGCCGCGGCCGGAGGCAGGGGAAGATTTCGAGCTGGCCCGGGCACTTGCCGCAGCACCGCTGCCTTTCATACTGATGCTGGACGAGTTCGAGCACTTGCATAACCCGGCGGTCTTGTCGGTGGTCCAGCAATTGCTGGAAATGCTGGGCCCCCGGCAAAAGATCGTGATCGGATCGCGTGAACTGCCGATGCTGAGTGTCGGGCGCCTGCGTGCCTGCCAGCAGATGCTGGAGATCGATGCCGCCCAATTGCGATTCAGCCTGGAAGAGACTGGCCACTTCCTGTGCGACAAGCGCAATCTCGACCTCGACGGCCAGGATGTGAAGCGGCTGCATGAGGTTACCGGCGGCTGGGCGGCGGCATTGTGGCTTTCCTCGCTGGCGCTCGAAAACAACGACAATCCGAAGCAATATATCCGGACGTTCTCCGGTTCCAACACGGTGGTCGCTTCCTATCTGGCCGAAGACGTGCTGTCGCACCGCCCCAAGCACATGCAGGATTTCATCCTTCAGACCAGTATCCTGCAGAAATTCTGTGCCGACAGCTGCAATGCGGTCACCGGCCGCACCGACAGCGCCGCATTGCTGCACGAGCTCGAACGGTCGAACATGTTCATGACCGCGCTCGATGAGCAGCATCTCTGGTACAGCTACCATCCGCTCTTTGCCGGGTTTTTGCGTGCGCAGCTGGCGCGGCAGTATCCGGGGCTGGCGTCGTCCCTGCATCGCCGCGCGGCGCTCTGGTATGTCGAACAGGAGCGGCCGATCCCGGCCATCGACCATGCCATCGCGTCCGGCGACAGGGAGTTGCTGTTCCAGTTGCTCAATAAAAATGCCGAACCCCTGTTCCTGCAAGGCCGCGTGCGCCTGCTGGCGCGCTGGCTGGATGCGCTGGACCGGCCGAGCCTGGCGGCGTATCCGAAACTGGTGTCGGTCTATGCCTGGGTGCTCATTCATGTCAACCGCAGCGAAGAGGCATTGACGCTGCTGGAAACCATGATCAACGAAGACGGCGCGTCGCCGATTTCGCACCCGACCTACCATGTGCTCCGGACCTTCAGCCTGGTCATGCTCGACCGCGTCGAACAGACGGCGCCGATGTGGGACGATCCCCGCATTCTCGGCGGCGCGGCCCGGGAACCGCTGTTGCGCAGCATGCTGATGATCGGCTGCGCCTACTACTATGCGACGGCAGGACGCTACCAGGAAGCGCGCGTGCTGCTCGACCAGGCTACCCGCGAACATTCCGCAGTCGGGCCCCTGTTCAGCGTGACGCTGGCCGGATACATGCATGGCATGCTGGATCTGAGGCAAGGGCACCTGCGCGCGGCAAGCGCGCGGCTGCGCGCGCTGATCGGTGACGAGTCGCAGATGCGCCTGCGGGGCACGGCGCCGCGCCTGCACGCGATCATGGGCGTGGAGCCGGAACTGCCGAACCGCCGCTACGGCGCCGACGCCGGCTTTGCCAGCATCTACCTGGCCGAGGTGCTGTACGAAATGGACGCGCTGGACGAATCCAAGCGCCTGCTGAAGCTGTACCTGCCCTTGATCAAGGATGCGGGCATTCCGGATCAACTGATCGCCAGCCATGTGATCTACGCGCGCATCCTGCGCGCGGAGGGCAACGTAAACGACGCGCTGCAAACCCTGCTGGAACTGGAGCAACTCGGCATGCAGCGCAATCTGCCCCGGATTATCGACATGGCGCGCCTGGAGCAGGCCAGGGGCGCGGTGCTGGATGGCGACCTGGAAGCGGCCAAGGCGATGTTCTCGCTGGTCGGAATCACTCCGTCCTGGCGCCATCGTGACTTGCAAATGATCGCCGAAGATATCGAGACGCCGACCCTATGCGCCATGCGCTTGCAGGTGCATGGTGGGCAGGCTGCCGCCACGCTTCCCTTGCTCAAGGAACACCTGCAGGAGGCGCAGGCGCGCGGGCGCGTGCGCTACGCGTTGCGGGTCAAGGCACTCTATGCGCTGGCGCTGCATCATGCCGGCCAGCGTAATCCGGCGCTGCGGACGATAAAGGAAACGCTGCAGGAGGCGTTGAACGAGGGATTCATTCGCGTCTTCAAGGATGAGGGGCCGGCGCTGCTGGCGCTGGTCAACGACATGCTGAAAAGCATTAAAGATGTATCCAGCGCCGAGCATGGCGCGCTCCGTTTTTTTGCCGAGCGAATTATCACCCCATTCAAGAATGGCGCATCCGCCGTCGACTATTATGCCGGCGGCAAGGCGGCCGCAATGCCCAGAGCTCCGCGTGGCGCGGCTGAAAACGAACTGACCGGCCGTGAGCTGGATGTGCTGACCCTGCTGGCCAAGGGTTATGGCAACCAGGCAATCGCTGAAAAGTTATTCGTTTCCGTTACTACGGTGAAAACCCATTTACGGAATATCAATCTGAAGCTTGGTGCCCATACACGTACCGAAGCAATTTCGCTGGCGCGCAAGCTCTCCATCATCGCTTAACCCATCTCCAGCGACCAGGCGCCATAGCAGCGCTGCAATTGCGGGTAAACCCTGCAGTTATTTCTCATCGGAATTCTTTTGATTTCCTCTCTGCAATTTTGTGCGCTGCGTCGCGCGTAAACCGCGCTGAAATTGATACTTCACAAGCATATATCGTCCGATCGGACGAGTTCGGCAAGTCAATTTCCCTCTTACATTAATGCCACTTCGCAGTTTTGTTGACATTTGATTCATAGTTTTCTGTCGGCATCAGCGAACGATTTACTCATAGGAAGCATGGCCGGTGCGGCCGGCTTCCCGTGATGATCGCGGGGCACATCGCGACATCGCATAAGCGTCACATCAAGGTGAGGACATGAAGGGGATGAAGACATGCTGATGATCATACTGCCCGCAGTGGCAGCGCTGATTGGTGGCTCCGCCGCGTGGTCAAAGCACGAACCCGCAGATCGTGCGCAAGGGCAGGTTGATCTGCCACAGTCGATGGTCGGTGCCGGCCCGGTTGTGCAGTCAGTGAAGGTCGAGCCGTATTCCGAACTGAAATATCGCCACATCGTGCGCCAGGCGTACGACTACAGCTGCGGTTCTGCGGCGCTGGTGACCATCCTGAAGTATCACCTCGGCCTGGACGTGACCGAACAGCAAAGCATGGAAGGCATGCTTGAGCGCGGCGAAAAAGAAAAGATCATCGAGCGCCGCGGCTTTTCCCTGCTCGACATGAAGCGTTATGTCGCCTCCCTCGGCGTGGAAAGCGCCGGCTTTCGTGCCGAGGTGAAGGATCTGGAGACGCTCGACCAGCCCGCCATCGTTCCCATCGACTATGCCGGCTTCAAGCATTTCGTGGTGTTTCGCGGCATTCGCGACGGCCTGGTGTACATCGCCGATCCGTCGGCCGGCAACTATGTGTTTTCGGTGAACGACTTCGCCAAGCACTGGGATCGCAACACGCTGTTCATCGTGTATCCGCCCAAGAGCAAGCCTGCGGCGGGCCAGCTGGCGCTGACCGACCGCGAACTCGGGGTGTTCGACATGGACCGCGTCAAGGATTCCGCCATCCTCCAGTCGTCGGTGGCCGCCACCTACCGACTGGAACGCGCAATCAATTCAGGCTTAGGCGGCGTATACGTGCGCAAGCAATAAGCGCGCTGCCGGCATTCGTACCAGCCATTACAACCACTACAAGGGAGTCGTCATGAAAAAGTATCCACTTCTTGGGTTCATTGCTGCTGCGCTCGCGTTGCCCGTCCATGCGCAGCAATCCGGGACTGCGTCGAGCGCAGGCGCGGCCAGTCAGGGCGCACCGGGCACGGCTGCGGCGCGCGAGGCGCTCAAGCAGCAGGAGGGGGATACCGATCAGGCCACGCTGCTCAAGCAGACGCTGACTGCGGTGGACAAGCAGTATTCGCTGCTCAAGCGCGGCAAGCTGGCGGCCACCTATGACCTGAGCTACACCTATATCGGCCAGGATAAGATCAATGCCAAGTTTACCGACGCCGGCCAGCTCACGCTGTTCAACATCGAGAACGACAGCTCGCACACCATCACCAACACGCTCACGGTCGACTACGGCTTGCGCGACAACCTGACCGGCAGCATCAGCCTGCCGATCATGAGCAAGTATTCGGAAAACCCCTCGTTCAAGGGCTTGTCCCATTCGCTGGGCGATATCGGACTGAACGTGCGTTTCCAGCCGATCGAGGTCCAGCGCGGCAAGCCGCAACTGACCCTGACCGGCGGCGTGCGCCTTCCCACCGGCCGCAGCCCGTTCAAGGTCGACGTCAATCAGGGCGTGGCAACCGGATCGGGATACGGATCGTTCACCGGCGGCGTGAGCCTGAATCATGTGATCGATCCGGTGGCCCTGTTCGGCAACGTGAGCTACACGTATAACCTGCCGGCCAAGCACTTGTCGCAGCTCCGGGACGGCGTTGTATTGAAAAAAGTAGCGCCGGGTAACAGCTTCGGCTTCGGCATCGGCTTCGCGTATGCGCTTTCCTACGACATCACGACCTCGTTCTCGATCAGCGAATCGATTTCATCCGCCACCAAGCTCACGTATGCCGATGGCACCACCAGCAAGACCAAGATGCAGACCAGCGGCGTGATGAACTTCGGCCTCGGGGTGCGCCTGTCGCCGAAGACGACCGTCAACCTCACCGCCGGCATCGGCCTGACCGCCGATTCCCCCAACTTCACGTTGGGCCTGAGCCTGCCGCTGGAATTCTGATCGGAAGCGACCGCGATGGAACTCACCTTCACACGGCGAAGCGCGCGGCTTGCGGCGCGCACCAGGCTGGCCATGGCGGCGGCGTCCTTGCTGGGCGTTGGCATGCCGCTGACCGCGCACGCGGCGGTTTCCGAGAACCTGGCTACCAGCCCGACAGCCATGTCGCTGGGTAATGCAGTGACCGCCGATCCACCAGGTATCGAGTCGATTCATTTCAATCCGGCCGGGCTCGCGCGCGTGAAGGGCGACAAGGAGTTCCATAACATCTTTGTCGCATCGATCAGAACCAGCGCCCGGTTCCATGCGCCGGACGACTTCGACATCAGTGGATTCAAGAACGACCCTGTGGCTGGCAGCTCCAGCGGCCCGACCAGCCAAAAGGTCTACGTTCCGTTTTATGGCATGACGGGCTGGCGCTTGCCTGCGCTTCCCGCCGCGACCATGGGCTTTTCGTTCAATAACGACGGCTCGCCATTCACCTTCGGGACGCTGACCTATGTACAGCAGGGCATGACTGTCGATCACGCCAAGGATCCGAACGACCCCATGCGTTTCGAGGGCAAGCAGATGGTTCTTCAGCGTCTTGCCTTGCTCTCTCCGGCAGTCGGCTATCAGGTGTCCGATACCTTGAGAATCGGTGCGTCGGTGCCGATCGCTAACGCGGCGATGGTGGTCAATACCGACGTGCGTATGCCTAACAAGCTGCTCGGCATCATCGGCAAGCTGCAGGAGGGCTGGTGTGGCGATGGCGGCAATCCGATCGACACTTTGGCCTTCGGCCTGTGCGGCGGCGGCCCCGAGGGGCGGATCAACCCGTTCAAGCGGGTGGCGAACATCAATATCGACATGTCGGCTCCGATCGACCCGACCATTAACCTGGGGGTCTTGTGGGAGCCGACGGACGCGTTCGCGGTGGGCGTGGTGTACCAGGGTGGCTCGGACGCGGTGCATACGGGTACCTACGAGATCCGCACCGACCCGATGATGCGCAAGTTTGTCGAGGGGATGTATGCGAGTCTTTTGGGACCGATCGCCGCAGCCGTGACCGGCATGCCGACCTCGATACCGGAAGTGCAAAAGGGGCATGTGACGGCAACCGTTCCGTTTCCGGCGCGCTGGCAGGTCGGCTTCAAGCTCAAGCCGGTCAAGCGCGTGCAGTTCAATGTCGACGCCAACTATCAGAAATGGAATGAATGGAGCAAGCTCACGTTCCAGTTCGACCAGAGCATCAAGCTGCTGGAAGCCGGACGCATTCTGGGCATTACCGACCCGAGCAAGTTTGAGATGAATACCGGCTTTCGCAATGTGCTGCACTGGGGATTCGGGCTGCAGGTGCAGGCAACCAGGAAGCTGACGCTGCGTTTCGGTTATGAACCGCGCAAGAGCTCGATTCCGGCCGATAGGATTTCCCTCATCGCGCCGCTTCCGGACACCAAGCTCTACAGCGTCGGCTTCAATCTCAAGGTCGATCGCGACACCGAATTTAACGTCGCGGCGAGCTATCTGCGGGGCGACTTCGATGCGCCGGCAAGATCGAGTTCCAACCTGAACAGAGATAACTTTTTCAATGCCGTCTACAACCCCTATGCGGGACTGGATGTGGCCGGCGGTATTCGTGTGCGGTATTTCGGCTTCAGTTTCACCAAACGTTTCTGATTGATACGCCCGCTCGTTCGGACTTGTTTTGACTTTATATAGAGGAGTACTTTTCATGCTCAAATCTGCCATTGCAGTTGCCGTCATCGCAGCCAGTGTTGTTACCGCTCATGCGGCCGAGCCTGCCAAGGCTCCCGCATCTGCCGCATCTGCCGCATCTCCCGCCAAAATCGAACTGGCCAAGCGTGTTGCCCAGCTGGCGCATTCGGATGCCATTGCGATGGCGATGCTGCAGCGTCCTGTCGCCGACGCCATGCAGCAGGCAAACGCCGTGCTCCAGGGGCGCGTCGCCGCCGACAAGCAGGCTGCGGCACTGAAGGACATCAGCGCCGAGGCGAAGAAATTCCTTGATGAAAACAGCCCGGTGGTTCAGAAAAGCGCGGAAAAACTGATTCCGACGACGATCGTGCCGCTGCTGGCCGAGCGCTTTACCGAGGATGAGTTGCGCCAGATTATCGCCATGCTGGAGTCGCCGTTGAAGAAGAAATACGAGGCGCTCCTGCCGGAGATGGAAAAAGCCCTGGGCGAGAAGGTGGCGAAAGAGGTCGGCCCGACGATCGACCCGAAGCTGACGGACCTGAAACAGCGTATCGGCCTGCGCCTGCGCACCGCCGCCATGCCCTGAGAGAAAACCGCTTCGAATCATGAAGGGCAGGACGCACTGCCTTGTACAGGGAATGCATCTTTGGTGAGGGGGACAACATGAGGTACTCGTCAGCGATAGATCTGGTGTATAGCATCAAGGCCCGCTTGGCCGACCGCAATTTCGACGTTGACGCATTGTTCAAGCAGGCCGGTTTGGACGAAGGGGACTGCATCGCCGACGACGCATTGACGCTGTCGGACAAGCTCAGCCATCTGTGGGAGCTTGTGATGCAGGTGTCGGACGATGCCTTGATCGGATTGAAGGTGTCGTCGCCCCAGCCGCTCGACCGGTCTGGCCTGATGGGGCATATCCTGCGCGCCTCGCCGGACGTGAAATCCGCCATCGAGAACCTGGTGCGTTACACGCCATTGGTATCGCCGGCCATTCAGAGCACGATTGAACATGTGCCCGGCAGGACGCGCGTCGGCCTGTTCCTGCAGGGACGGCAGCGCAGTTCGCCGCAGCAGTATTACGATTTCGTCTGGTGCATGGTGCTGCGTACCATACAGTGCGCCGCCTCACGCAATGACCTCAAGCCGGTGCTCGTCACCTACGCCTTTCCCAAGCCCGAACTTCCGCATGTGGCGCAAGCCTATACCGAGGCGTTCGGGTGCCCGGTTCGTTTCGGCATGCCGGCCAATGCGATGGAGTTCGACAATGCCGACTTGTCGGTGCCCATTACCACTGCGCGCCCGATGGCGGCGGATTGGGCATTGAACATGCTCGCGGAGCTGGCGCAGTCGCAGCGAGACTGGACGCGGCGCATGCTGGCGAAAATGGAGCAGACCCAGCGCAGCGGGCCGAGCATCAGCTTCAGCTCGAAGGTGCAGCAACTGTTGTCTGGCATGCTGCCCAAGGGCGAGCCCTTGCGCGAGGACGTCGCCAAGCAGTTGCGGATGAGCGAACGCACCTTGCAGCGGCGGCTGGCGGAGGAGGGCACGAACTTCACCAAGCTGGTGGACGATACACGGCGCGAGCTGGCGCACCAGTACCTCAGCAAAGGGGAACTGTCGCTGAAGAAGATGAGCTTTCAGCTCGGCTTCTCCGAACCGAGCGCTTTCTGCCGCGCCTGCAAGCGCTGGTTTGGACGCTCGCCAAAGCAACTGCAGCAGGGCGCCGCTTTGCTGGAGACCGGAGTGGCGCCTTCGCCGCACCATGCCGCACACGCACATCGTCGCAAAGACGCTCACGATTCCGAAGTGTTTGCTACCTGGTCCGAATGAACCCGGACCGGTATCACCGACTTTGGTAAGACAAAGGATCGCCATGCCAGCACTGCTGTTTCGCTCCCGTTTCATTCTGACGACGATTGCCGCGGGTTTGCTGCCTGCACTCGGCAACGGAGCTGCCGCACAAGATGCCGCGCCGCATGCGCCGGCGCCGCAAGCATCGGCGCAGAATATCGCTGCCGCGATTGCCATCGCCACTTCGGAAGCGGTGGTTGCGCGTTTGTCTCCCGCAGCCATGAGGCCATACGAATTCCTGGTCAAGGATGCCAAGGAGATGAAAGGCTTTTTCACCTTGTACCAAAAGGATGACAAAGTCTGGATCGAGATCAAGCCGGAGCAGTTGGAAAAGCCATTTTTCTTTTCTGTAAACGTTACCAACGGCATCGGCGAACGCCGTCTGTATGGCAGCCAAATGCTCGGCAGCCATATGGCCGAGTTCAGGCGGGTAGGCAACCATATCCAGCTGGTTGCCAAGAATACGCGCTTTACCGCCCAGCCCGGCACTCCGCAGGAGCTCACGGTAAAGCAAGCCTTTTCCGACAGCCTGCTCGCCAGTGTGCCGGTGGCAAGCACACCGAATCAGCAGACCAAGGCGATTCTGATCGATGCCGGCGCCTTGCTGTTTACCGACATCCCCGGCTATGCGACACAACTTGATGCCGCTTATCACCAACCGTATGTGATCGATGCGAACAACAGCAGCTTCAAGAAGGTGCGGGCCGACGAGTCCCTGGCCGGGTTCCAGGTGAATGCGCATTTCTTTGTGCCGAAAATTTCGGCGCCCACGGTTGCACCGATTGGAAACATGGCGCTGCAGCCCAGCCTGCCGACCACAACGCCTGACCCGCGCAGCTTCTTTGTCGGCTTCTACTACAGCTTTGCTCCGCTGCCTGCCGAGCCCATGCACGCGCGCATTGCAGACGACCGGATCGGCCACGCAGTGACCACGCGTTACGACTTTACTGACGATGTCACGCCGAAAACCGCGGTGCACTATGTGAATCGCTGGCGCCTGGAAAAGGCGAATCCGGAGGCGGAGCTTTCGGAGCCGAAGCAGCCGATCGTTTACTGGCTCGACAAGAACATTCCGGAGAAGTATCGCAAGTCGGTCGCGGAAGGCGTGCTCGAATGGAATAAGGCATTCGAGCGCATCGGATTCAAGAATGCAATCGTGGTCAGGCAGCAGACCGAGAAGGACGAGTTCGATACGCTGGACGCGCGCCACGCCTCGATACGCTGGTTCATCGGTGCAGACGCCGGTTTCGCCATCGGCCCGTCGCAGGTTGATCCGCGCAGTGGCGAAATCCTGGATGCCGACATCGGCATGTCCGATGTGTACGCACGCGGCGCACGGCGCATGATCAACGAAAACATCGGTCATCCGCTGTCCCTGAATCCGACGCATTGCGATTTCGCGCACGAGGCGGCGCATGAAATGGGATTCGCGCTGGGCTTGCTGCAGGCGCGCGGCGAAGTTGAGTTGGGAACGCCGCAGGCCGACGCGTTGGCACAAGCCTACGTCAAGCAGGTGATCATGCACGAGGTGGGCCACACGCTTGGCCTGCGCCACAACTTCCGTTCCTCGACCGCATACAGCCTGAGCCAGATCCAGGATCCGGAATTCACCAGGAAGAATGGCATGGCCGGCTCGATCATGGACTACACGCCGTTCAATATTGCCGCCAAGGGGGAAAAGCAGGGGGAGTATGCGATGTCGACCCTCGGGCCTTACGATTACTGGGCCGTCGAGTACGCATACAAGCCGATTGATCCGGCGCACGAAAAACAGGAGCTGGAAAGGATCGCGGCGCGTTCCAGCGAGCCGCAACTGGCCTACGGCACCGATGAGGATGCCGGCGGAGCCGTGGCCGATCCGGAGGTGAATGTATTCGACCTTGGCAGCGATCCGCTTGCATACTTCAGAAAGCGTCTGGCCTTGTCGCGCGAGCTGTGGACGCGCCTGCAGGCGAAGAAGCTGAAGCCGGGCGAGAGCTATGAAAGCCTGCGCGACAGCTTCGATTACGGATTCACGCAGTTCGCAAGCTCGGTGCCGGTCGCCGTCAAATATATCGGCGGCGTCAAGTTCGTGCGCGATCATGCCGGCACGCCAAGGCCGACCTTCACCCCGGTAACGGCGCAAAGTCAGCGGGAGGCGCTGGCGCTGATCAATGACGGCTTGTTTACGGTGGATAGCTTCCGGTTTTCCCCCGAGCTGATCAGCCGCCTGGGCGTCGACCACTTCGATCCCGCCCATAGCCGTGACGTTTCGGTCGCCAACCGTGTGCTGGCAGTGCAGGTGGCCGCTCTCGATCAACTGATGTCCGATCCTGTCGCGGCACGCTTGCTCGATGCGCAGGAAAAGGTCGCCGATGACAAGCAGTTGCTGTCGTTGGGCGAGCTTTACGATGCGTTGCAGGAGACGATCTGGAGCGAGCTGAAGACGGGGCATGACATTCCCCGCATGCGACGCAATCTGCAGCGCGAGCACCTGAAGCGGCTTGCCGGGGCATTGCTCAGGCCCGGCGTATTGGCTGACGTGCGCAGCCTGCAGCGTGAAAACGCCATCCGCCTGCAGGGGAAAATCCACGCTGCGCTGAAAAGGCCGATGAGCCGGGAAGCCAGGGCGCATCTGGCCGAAAGCCTCAACACCTTGGATGATGCGCTGAAAGCGCCGTTGCTGCGGGCGAACGTGTAGTTGCCGATGACAGCACAAAAAAGAGGCGCCGCGAAATGATGCGGCGCCTTTTTTGCGTTTCAGGATAGTCTGTTCGGTCGTGGGGCGATTCCGCAAAATCGCCTGAGCGGTGCGCTATTCAAGCGGGAATCGCCTTGAAATGCAGGCGGCTTTCGACACGGCGTTCAGGCGGCACGAGCGGTGCGCGGCAATTCCGGCGCAAGTTCTCCATCCTGCACCGGCGCAGGCGCCGCATTCACCGCTGCCCGTGTCGCCTGATCGAGTTCGGCAAATGCATCGCAGGTGAGCGCCATCAAGCGGTCCGGGTCGCTGACCATGTCGGTATCGACGAACAATGCAAGCTGAATCTGTCCCGCGTAGGAAATGAATGCCAAGCCGACACCGATCATTCCCGCCTGCGGCACCCAGCAAATCAGATCGGTCAGCCTTGATCCGGCGAGATAGCGGGGTCTGGCCGGGCCTTCGATATTGGTCAGGACCACCGAGCCTTTTGAGGTGAACAGATTCAGGGCAAAACGCTGCAAGATGCGAGGCAGGCATCCGGCAATCGACAAGAAAGCCATGGTCGCCCGAGGCTGATGCGACTTCTTGATTGCGGTCATGCGCCGGCTCGATTCGCGCAAGCGTTGCACGGGGTTGTCCAGATCGGTCGGCAATTCGACGGCGACCAGGCCGAATTCGTTACCCAGCTGAAAGGCGTTCGCCTTTTCCCGCAAATTGAACGTCACGGCCGCACGCACCGGCTTTCTGTCGACTTGTTCGCCGCGTTCGGCAAGATATTGTCGCAAGGCGCTGGAAACGGCCGCCACCCATACATCGTTGAGCGTAACGCCCATTCTCTTGGCCATGGTTCTGACCTGGTCCATGGCCAGCGGCGGCAGCCAGACCAGCTGCTTGTTGCCCGTCAATGGCGCTTTCAACTGTGTCTTTGCATCCGGAATCAGCAAGGCCAGGCGAGTGACATGGCCTGCCACCTTCAGCCAGGAGATGGCTTTGACCACATGCGAGCAGACGGGATGCAGCACGGGCTTGGCGCGATGCGGATGGCCATCCGCTGCCGGCACCTTGCCATGGTTGTCGTTGTCGTCGGTGAGATGATTAAGCACATGCACCAGGCCCAGGCCGTCTGTGATGCAGTGCTGCACCCGGAAAACGATGGCATAGCCGTCGCCAACCTTGTCAATCACATTCATGTGCCACAAGGGGCGGTTTTCCTCCAAGGGAATATGCGCCAGCGCGGTAAGACGGTTCTGAAGCTCCTGGCGGCTGACCGGGTGCGCCACTGTTTCGAACTCGATGTGGTTGAGAATGTTGAAGGCGTCATCCTCAACCCAGTACGGCTTGCCCATTCTCGTCACGACCTTTTGCGTGAACCTGGGATAGTTCGGCAGGCGGTGCGCGACCGTCGATATCAGGCGCGCCATGTCGAGCTTGCCTTCGAACAGGAGAATACTGTTGATCACCATGAGATTCCTGTTCGTGTCCATCCTGTACCAGGCATAGTCGCGCCGCGTCATGGCTGCTTGGGCAGCTTGCGCAGGCTGTGCCGGCTCGGCAATTTGGTCCGTCACGGCATCCCGTCGTTCGGCCAGGAATGGCCTGGAAATAGGGTGTTTCACAGTCGTGTCTCCGATGTATGCGTCTTGAAATTTGCCCGACGCTTTTTTCTTGTCGCGTAATTGCCTTTTCTTTCCTGATGGAACAGTCCGGCCTTTCCGGGCCCTGTAGAAGAAGAGCGCATGCCAACCACCCGGGCCGGTCTTGCGAAAGGATGATGCAAAAAACGCAATTTCTAGTCGATTGATGTTAATTCGAAATCCGCATGTGACCGCCGGCTTGGCATTGCCTTTGGGAGCCAAATGGTTGGCTTTGAGAGTCAGGAGGGAAGGGGTTCGCAATGTTCTTGCACGGAGGATATTTATTAAGAACGTCCAGGATAGCCACTTCGAATCCATTGAGGGCATGACCTTCAAGGTCACCAATTTGGCTTCTCAGGCCAAGGCGAAACGCAATATCCGCGGCGGATATTGGCTTAATCTAAGCACTCCCATTGTTAATGAAATGCTAATAAATTGCGTGTCCATCCATGGCGGTGGAGCGATGCGTTTCAGGGTCTGAGGTAGAGCTCTAATTCAGATTCCATCCGGAAGCGGGTGGATCCCGGCAGTTTTCCGGCACTGCGGCAGCACCGGTTTCACATCGAGGAGACGCGCCGGCCGTTGTTGTCGGCGCTGCGATAAACAGAAAAGGTTGGAAAAACCTGAGGAGCAGGCAATGAAAGACAAATACAAAATAGTCGGACCGATCTATGACTTGTTAAGTGCGGTCTACAGCGGAAATTCTATTCATCACTGCAAGGTGGCCATGCTGGAGCACCTGAAACCGGGCGACAAGGTGCTGTTCGCAGGAGTGGGGCATGGCAGGGACGCGGTGCACGCCGCCAAGCTGGGCGCCAATGTCACCGTGGTCGATCTGTCGGAAACGATGCTGCGGAATTTTCAGCGCAACCTGGAAAAGGAAGGCGTCAACGTGAAGATCCGCCAGGTGCATAGCGACATCCTCAAGGTGGAGGAATACGAGCAGTACGACATGGTCGTCGCCAATTTCTTCCTCAACGTCTTTAACGAAGACATGATGGTGCGCGTGCTGCAGCACCTGATCAAACTCGGCAAGCCGGGCGCCCATGTCGTTGTCGGCGATTTCTCTTACCCGACCGGGAATATTTTTTCCAGGGCGTTCAAGATCGTTTACTGGTATTGCGCCGTCTTGTTCTTCTGGCTGTTTGCCGGTAACGCGGTTCACAACATCTACAACTATCCGGAGTCGATGAGAAGGCTCGGGTTGCACATTCGCGAACAGAAGCACTTCAGGCTTTTGATGCTGAACTGCTACTGGTCTGTCCTGGGGAAAAAGCCTGCTTGAAGCAACAGAGGCGTGTAACGCCTTCCGATGCCAGCTCGCCAAACATATGGAGGTCGACTTGACTGATCAGGCTTTTGCGCTGGATAGGCTTATCGCCGCCGGCGTCACGCATATAGACATGGCTCGCCGGAGCGCCTGCCTGAAGCAGTTCGGCTCGCATTCGATGGCATTCTCGACGATGCAGCCGGGGCTGAAGTATTTCGAAATGCCGGGCATCGGCTACATTGCCTACGCCAGGCATTACGGCGTGCGCTTTGTGCTGGCCGATCCGGTATGCCATCCTCAGCATCGCGAGTTGATGCTGGACCGGTTTGTCGCGGAGTTTCCGAATACGGTGTTCGTGCAGGTCAGCAAGGCGGTGGTCGATCACCTCCACCGCCGCTATGGCTATTACGGCACGCAGTTCGGCAGCGAATCGAAGATCGATTTGGCGAACTGGTCGCTGCGCGGCGCGAAAAAACAGATCATCCGCACCGCCATCAACCAGGCGCGCAACCAGGGTATCGAAATCCGCGAAGGCGGTTTCGATCACGATGTCAAGAAAATATCCGAAGCCTGGATCCGCACCCGCCGGTGCAAGAACAATGAAATCCGCTTCCTGATCCGGCCGATGCTGGTCGATTACCGGGAGGGGACGCGCTACTTCTACGCCTATCTCAACGGGAAGGCGGTCGGCTTTGTCTTCTTCGATCCGATCTACCGCAACGGCAAGCTGGTCAGCTATGTGCCGAACATTTCCCGCTCATCCGCCAATTTCAAGCAGGGCTTGTGGTACGCATTGATGGCCCATGCGATGGACGTCTTCAAGGCCGAGGGCGTCGAGTACATCGACCTCGGCCTGGTGCCGCTGATGATGGCGCAGACCATCGAGCCGCAGGAGTCGCGTCTGCTGCGCCGCGTGATGTCGGTGATCCGCGAGCGGATGGACTTTCTGTACAACTTCAAGGGGCTGGAATTCGCCAAATCGCGGTTTCAGGGAAAGGTCGAAAAGACCTACTGCTGCCACCGTAACGCGATGCCCGGTTTCGCGATGATCGCGCTGTTCCGCCTGACACGCATTATCTGAGAGAGAAACAAGATGAAACGACCAGTTCAAGATTTGAGCGTACAGGCCGCACTGTCCGGCAAGCGCATTTTGTTAACGGGAACGACCGGTTTTTTGGCAAAGGTGGTGCTGGAAAAACTGATCCGGGCCGTGCCCGACGTCGGCCGCCTGATCCTGCTGATCCGCGGCAGCCGCGGTTGCGACAGCGCCCGTGAACGCTTCGAGCGCGAGATCGCCACCTCGTCCGTATTTGACAGGCTGCGCGCCGAGCAGCCTGATTTTCTGGAGAATTTTTTCGCGGAGAAGATCGAGTGCCTGACAGGGGAAATCACCGAGCCAGGCTTTGGGCTTCCTGCCAGCAAATTCGTCGAGCTGGCCGCACGCGTGGACGTGATCATCAATGCCGCAGCCAGCGTGAATTTCCGCGAACCGCTCGATCAGGCGCTGGCGATCAATTCGTTGAGCCTGCATCATCTCACCTCGCTGGCGCGCGCCGCCGACGCGCCGCTGATCCAGGTATCCACTTGCTACGTGAACGGCTATAACCGCGGCGAGATGCGCGAGCAGGTGGTCGCCCCGGCCGGCGCGCCGATTCCGCGCCACCGCGACGGCTACTACGATGTCGAGGCGCTGATCGGCAAGCTGCAGAAGAAGATCGAACGCATCAAGGCCAGCGTACGCGATCCCAGGCAGCTTGAACGCCGCTTGACCGAGCTGGGCATTGCCGAATCGAACCGCTACGGCTGGAACGATACCTACACCTTCACCAAATGGATGGGCGAGCAGCTCGCCATGCGCGGCATGCAGGGAAGGCCGCTGACCATCCTGCGGCCTTCCATCATCGAAAGCGCGCTGCAGGAACCGGCGCCGGGCTGGATCGAAGGCGTCAAGGTGGCCGATGCCATCATCCTGGCCTATGCGCGCGGGAAGACCAGCTTCTTCCCGGCCAAGACCGACGAAGTGATCGATATCATTCCCGCCGACCTGGTCGCCAACAGCATCGTGCTCGCGACCGCGGAGGCGATTGCCGAGCCGGACCAGCATCGCATCTATCAATGCTGCAGCGGCTCGGGCAACCCGATCCTGATGGGCGACGTCATCCGCTTGCTGGAGGGCGAGTCCAAGCGCAACTGGAAAGCATATGACCGCCTGTTCTATGCCGAGCCGAAGCATGATTTTCGCGTGGTGAACAATACGAGCTTCCGCCTCATGATGGGGGCAATGGGAGCGGCCGTCGCCGTGCGCACGGCGGCGCGGCGCCTGCTGGGCATGACGGAAGTGTCGCGTTCGCTCGAAGCGTTGCGCACGACGCAGACGCTCGCCATTACCTTTTCCTTCTATACGCAGCCACGCTACCGCTTTCACAATACCAGGCTGCTGGCGCTGGCGCAGCGCTTCCGGACGGAAGACAGTTTTCTGTTTCCGGTAGACGCGCGCCTGATCAACTGGCCCGACTATCTGTGCCGGATACACATGGCCGGGCTGAACCGGTACGCATTGCGGCGCCGGGACACGGCCGCCGTGAGCGCGACGGTGAGCGCGGCGCTGCCGGCGCCGGCGCCGGAGGCGGCACGATAAGGGAATGCGGGAATGGGTTTCGTCGAGATGGTGTTAATGGATGGGGGAGAAGATGCCGTTGGCGGCCATACTCGCCAGGTTCGTCAAGCAGAAACGCGCAAGACGCCTGGCACGCAGGACGCCGCCGGCACCGCCGCCTACCGCAGCGCATACTGCGACGGAGGATTCGCCAGCGCCCGATTCACAAGCCCCCGGTTCACAAGCCCCCGTTGCGGCTATCGACGGCAAGCTGCAGGCAGCGGTCGCGCTGCATAAGCAGGGGAAGCTGGCGCAGGCGGAGGCGGCCTATCGCGAAATTCTGCAAGTCTGCCCGCGCCATTTCGATGCGCTGCATTACCTGGGCCTTGTGTTGCTGCAGCAGGGCCGCACCCAGGCCGGTGTCGACTTGATCCGGCATGCTGTCGGAATCGATCCGAACCAGGTCCCGGCCTGGAGCAATCTGGCAACCGGACTGCTGCAGCTTGGCCGCCATACCGAGGCGCTGGAGTGTTATCAGCGCGCGCTGCGCATCCAGCCGGATTCGATCGAGCTGTACCACCGCCTGAGCGATGCGCTGCTCGACCTGCATTGGCATGACGAGGCGCTGCGGACCTGTCAGCACGGGCTGCGTATCCGGCCCGATGCCGTTCGTCTCCTGCACAATGGCGGGACCGCGTTACTGCTGCTGCACCGGTACGATGAGGCGATCGCGCAGTTCGACCGGGTGCTGCAACAGGACCCGGATGCTGCCGACACGCTCAACAACCGCGGCGTGGCGCTGGCCGCGCTGGGCCGCCACCTGGAAGCGCTGGCCGGCTATGAACGGGCGCTGGCGCAGCGTCCGGATTTCGCCGATGCGCTCAATAACCGTGCGATTGCGCTGACTGCGCTTAACCGCAACAGCGAGGCGCTGGCCAGCTGCGAGCGGGCGCTGATGCTGCGGCCGGACTTTGCCGACGCCCACAACAATCGGGGCAATGCGCTGAGAAACCTGCAGCGGTTCGATGAAGCGCTGGCCAGCTATGAGCAGGCATTGCGCTGCCAGCCGGGTTTCCAGGAAGCGCTCAAGAACCACGGCGCGGTGCTGTTCGTTCTTGGAAGATTTGCGCAGGCGGCCGCATCCTATGCGGACCTGTTGAGGATTGCGCCGGACGAAGACTATGCGTTCGGCAGCCTGTTTTCCTGCCGGCTGCGTTGCTGTGACTGGTCGGAATACGCGCAGTTGAAGGAGCACCTGGTCCGGATGGTTCGGGACGGGAAGAAGGCCGCCACCCCATTTGCATTACTCAATGCATCGGAGTCGCCTGCCGATCAGCAGCGTTGCGCGTCGATTTATGCCGACGACCTGTTCCCGGCCAGCCGGACTCCATTGTGGCAGGGGGAGCGGTATGCGCATGACAAAATTCGCGTTGCGTATCTGTCGGCCGACTTCCACAATCATGCGACCGCCTACCTGATGGCGGGATTGTTCGAGGCGCACGACAAGCAGCGCTTCCAGATTGTCGCAATCTCCTTTGGGCAGGAAGCGCAGGACGAGATGCGCGCCCGGCTGCAATGCGCCTTCCATCGGTTTGTCGACGTGCGCGAGAAAAGCGACCGCGAGGTCGCGCAGCTGTTGCGGGAAATGGAAATCGACATCGCCGTCGACTTGAAGGGATATACGTTCGGAAACCGTACCGGCATACTGGCGCATCGTGCCGCGCCCATCCAGGTCAATTACCTCGGCTATCCGGGCACCATGGGAAGCGGATACATCGATTACATCCTGGCCGACCGGCATATCATCCCGGAATGCGAGCAGCAATACTACACGGAAAAGGTGGTGTATCTGCCCGATTCCTATCAGGTGACCGATGCCAAGCGTTGCATCGCCGAGCGCACACCGGCGCGCAGCCAGGCGGGCTTGCCCGATGCCGGTTTCGTCTTCTGCTCGTTCAACAATAATTACAAGATAACGCCCGCAGTCTTCGATATCTGGATGCGCCTGCTGCAGAAAGTGCCGGGCAGCGTGCTATGGCTGCTTGAGGACAATCGGGTGGCTGCGGCCAACCTGAGGCGCGCAGCGCAGGCGCGCGGAGTGGACCCGGGGCGGCTGGTATTCGCGCCGCGGCTGGAGCAGGGAGAGCACCTGGCGCGCATGCGGCTGGCCGATCTGTTCCTGGACACCCTGCCGGTAAATGCGCATACCACGGCAAGTGATGCGCTGTGGGCAGGATTGCCAGTGCTTACCTGCACCGGCAACGCATTTCCCGGTCGGGTAGCGTGCAGCCTGTTGCATGCGATCGGGTTGCCTGAACTCGTCACGCAAAACCTGGAACAGTATGAGGCGCTGGCCTTGCATCTGGCGACGTCGCCTTCCGCCTTGCAGGAAATCCGTGCCAGACTGGCGGACAATCGTATCAGCCATCCGCTGTTCGATACCGTGCGCTTTTGCCGCCATATCGAGACAGCCTATGTTCACATGTGGGAACGGCATCGGCGGGGAGAGGCGCCTGCGGCGTTCGCGATTCCGGCGCGATGAGGGCGTGGCGGGCCACGCGTGTACGCCGGCGTGCAGCTGCTTCCCACCGGTTCCCGTTACATCCCCGGTTGGAAATTGCGCTTTACAGCGCACATTGCACGTTATTCGGCGGGCGTTGCCGGCGCTGCGGGCGTCGTGTACTGCGACAGGATGCGCGCCGTTTCCGCCTCGGCCCATGGAATCGAGATGTCTGCCCGCGCCATGCGGCTGCGCTTGATCATGTCGCTCGCCTTTTCCGCGATCATGATGGTCGGGGCATTGGTATTGCCGCCAACCAGCGTCGGCATGATGGACGCATCCACCACGCGTAAACCCTGCAGGCCGTGCACGCGCAGCTCGGCGTCGACGACCGCCGTCGGGTCGGTGCCCATCTTGCAGGTGCCGACCGGGTGATAGATGGTTTCGGCGCGCTGCCGGATGAAGCGGCGGATGTCGTCGTCGCTGACACATTCGGTATCCGGCACGATTTCCCGCCCACGATAGCGATCGAAGGCGGGCGCCGCCAGGATCTTGCGCGCCAGCTTGACGCCCTTGACCATGTGCTCGATGTCTTCGGGATCGGAAAGATAGTTGGCGAAAATGTCGGGCTTGGCGAGCGGGTCGCGATTGGCCAGGCGGATTTCGCCGCGGCTTTTCGGGCGCAAGTTACATACATGCAGCGAATAGCCTTCGCCCATCAGAAAACCGAGCTTGCGGCCATGATAGGACAGGCGCAGCGGCGTGAAATGGAATTGCAGGTCCGGCACCGGTTCTTCCGGCGCGCTTTTGGCGAATGCGCAGCCTTCGGCGCCATTACTGGTATACATCCCCTTGCCGGCAGTAATGTAGCGGAAGGCATCCCAGGCGCCGCGCAGCAGGTTGCGAGTCGTGATGCCCCAGGACACCGCCTTGGTGCAGGTATGTACGACAATCACGTCGAGGTGATCCTGCAGGTTCTTGCCGACACCGGGCAGATGTGCGAGCACCGGGATGCCGGCCGCATGCAGCGCCGCACCGTCGCCGATGCCGGACAACATCAGTAACTGCGGACTCTGGATCGCTCCCGCCGACAGGATTACTTCCCGCGCCGCGCGTACCTGCTTGTACTGGCCCTGCTGCAGGTATTCCACGCCGATGGCGCGCGTGCCGTTGAACAGCACGCGGCTGGCGTGGGCATTGGTCAGGATGGTCAGATTCGGCCGCGTGCGCGCCGGGTGCAGGTAGCCGCGCGCGGCGCTGCAGCGGCGGCCGTTCTTCTGCGTCAGCTGGAACAGGCCGACGCCTTCCTGTTCGAGGCCGTTGAAGTCATCGTTATAGGGCAGGCCGACTTGCTGGCCGGCCTCGACGAAGACCCGCGAGAGTTCGTTCGGCGAGCGGATGTCGGCCACATTGAGCGGACCGCCCACGCCGTGGAATTCGGAGGGGCCGCGCTCCTGGTTTTGCGCGCGCTTGAAATAGGGCAGCACTTCGTTGAACGACCAGCCCGGATTGCCGAGGCGGGCCCAGGTATCGTAGTCGAGCGGATGCCCGCGCATGTAGCACATCGCATTGCTTGAACTGCAGCCGCCCAGCGTGCGGCCGCGCGGCCAGAACAGCTTGCGTCCGCAGAGCTCGGGCTCGCTGTGCGTCTGAAAATGCCAGTTCAGCACTTTGCTGTGCATCATCCAGAGTATGCCCAGCGGCATATGGATCATCGGATGGGTATCGGGGGGGCCGGCTTCCAGAAGACATACCCTGACATCGGCGTCTTCGCTCAAACGGGATGCGAGCACACAACCGGCGGAACCGCCGCCTACAATCACGTAGTCGAACATGCTTGTCTCCTGTTGTTGCCTGTCCGCCCACGAGATTGAATGGCCTGGCGGGACAGCTGCATGGTTCTTGATGACTCCGGCATGCCGCGACGAACTGCGTCGTCTTTGCATTCAGAGTAGGAAGCGAAGCTGCGCCCGTCACCATCCGAAAGGATGGAGATGCATGTGGCGGCAAGGATGCGATGGCCGTGCTATTTGTCATGGACGCCGGCGCTGGCGCGCCGAGCCTGGGGTATCGCCGGCCTTGGTGGCTTCATGGAAATCATTCCCTGACATGATTTTTGTGGCTGCGCAAACAAATGCATTCCAACCACAGAATGCGATGAACTCTTGTCTCCTGTGCCACCCAAACAAGGGGATTCCATGGGAGGACAAGGATGAACATGAGCGATGCGTCGATCAATGCGGCGGTGATGCCGCTGCAGGACGCGGCCACAGCGGCGGCGTTTTCGCAAGCGGCTTCGACCGAGCCGCTCAGCGTGGCCTGCCACGAGAATGAAGTGCCGGCCTTCGTTGAAGCGGAACTGGTGCGGCTGTACGGGAATATCTATTCATCGCTGCGGCAGTTCAGGATAGACGGTACATTGGACGGGGCCACCAGCACCTATGTCGAACGCCGGGGAAAAGAGGCAACCGCGGTCTATCTGTTCCGGCGCGACAAGCATGGAGCGCGCGTGCTCAACGAAGGAATCAAGATCGATAGCGAAGAACTGCAGCGCTTTGCCGGCTATCTGTTTTCCAATGACGCATCGCTCGACTTCGTCACCTTCCACGCGGTACGGCCCGACACGCGGCGGCTGTCATTTCCCTATCATCGCTATAACTGCCTGGAAGACATCGTGCTGTCGCTGCCGGAAAATCGCGTGGCCTATCTGGACAGCCTCGGCAATTCGACCCGCAATTACATCAAGCGCTACCTGAACAAGCTGAAGCGCACCTATCCGTCGTTCAGCCACCGCATCTATACCGGCGATGAAATCGATGAAGGGCAGGTGCGCGATATCATCCGGCTCAACAGCGCCAGGATGGCGGAGAAGGGCAAGACTGCGGGCATCGGCCCGGAAGACATGCGGCGCATCGTGCGGCTGGTGCGGGAGTGCGGCCTGCTCAGCGTGGTGCTGATCGAGGGGCGGATTTGCGCCGGCACCATCAACTACCAGGTCGGCGACAATTATTTTCTGGAGATGATCGCGCACGACCCCGCCTACAACGAATATCGCCTCGGCACGCTGTGCTGCTATCTCACCATCTGCGAATGCATCGCCCGCGGCGGCGCCGAATATCACTTCCTGTGGGGCAGGAACGAGTACAAGTACCGCCTGCTCGGCGTCGAACGCGAACTCGATCATCTGACGATCTACCGCTCGCGCCGGCACCAGCTGTTGCACCTCAGGACGGGGCTGGCCGACCTCGGCCGCAGCTACCGGCGCAAAGGGCAACTCTGGCTGGACGACATGCAGCGCGGCGATGATGCAAAAGCCCGCTTTGCCAGCGGCATGTTGCGCGTGATACGCGGCATGCGTTCCCTGCGTTCCTGAACGTTGTTTTTTTGCACAGGACAAGAGCACGGTTCGCCATAACTCAAACAGTGCTCTACATCAATTTTTCACATCATTCCAATAGTCAACTATTGGCTCTATGGGCCAAATGTTTGGCCTGACGGGTCAGCGCATACCCGCTGGTCAATTTCAAGTGTTGTCATATTATTCAGATCCGTAAGGCATCTTTCCTCATTGGAGTCGTGCCCAAAGATCAATCCATACTCGTGACAAAAAAATGCGCTACCACATCATCCCCGTTCTTGTCGCTTCCCTGTTTTCGGTTTCGGCCCATGCCGGATTTGCCGAAGGTCTCGCCGCCTACAACAAAAACGACTATGCAACCGCGCTGAGCGAGTGGAAACAGCTGGCCGAGCAGGGCGATGCGCGTGCCCAGTACTACATCGGCTGGATGCACGAGATGGGCGAGGGCGTGAAGCAGGATTTCGTGGAGGCGGTGCAGTGGTACCGCAAGGCGGCCGACCAGGGCTATGCGCTGGCGCAGATCAATCTCGGCAATGCGTATACCACCGGGCAGGGCGTCGCGCCGAATCATAAGCTGGCCGTGTACTGGTACCGCAAGGCTTCCGACCAGGGCTACAGCAGCGCGCCGGTCAATCTCGGCGTGCGTTTCGACAATGGCGAAGGCGGTGCGCAGGAAAACGATGCCAATCTGCCGCTGTACCGCAACGTCGTGACGCGCGACTACCCGACCGTGCAATTCAACCTGGCGAACCTGTTGTACAACAATGGCATGGGCGTGCCGCAGGATTTCGAGCAGGCGCAGCAGTGGTATCGCAAGGCGGCCGACCAGGGCCATCCGCTGGCGCAGATCAACCTGGGCAACATGTACATCAACGGCCAGGGCGTGCCGCGCGACTACAAGCAGGCGCTGCACTGGTACATGCAGGCCGCCGAGCAAGGCAACGCCTATGCGCAGAACAACGTGGGCAACATCTACCGCAAGGGCCTGGGCGTGAAGCAGGATTATGCGCAGGCGCTGTACTGGTACCGCAAGGCCGCCGAGCAGGGCGATACCGGCGCGCAGACCAATCTCGGCCTCATGTATCACAACGGGGAAGGCGTGAAGCAGGATTACACCGAAGCGCTCGGCTGGTACCGCAAGGCCGCCGACCAGGGCGATTCCGGCGCGCAGTACCATCTCGGCCTCATGTACAGCAACGGCGAAGGGGTCGCGCAGGATTATGTGCAGGCGGCGGACTGGTACCGCAAGGCTGCCGAACAGGGGCATGCGCTGGCGCAGCACAACCTGGGCAACATGTATCTGGCGGGGCAGGGCGTGCCGCAGGATTATGCGGCGGCGATGCGCTGGCACCGCAAGGCCGGCTATCAGGGCGACGCCTATGTGCAGAACCATCTCGGCGACCTGCTGTTTGCCAGCGGCCAGGGCGCGGCGCAGGATTATCCGGAGGCGGCGGAGTGGTATCGCAAGGCGGCCGAGCAGGGCTATGCGCCGGCGCAGAACAACCTGGGCACGATGTACAAGGCCGGCCTGGGCGTGAAGCGCGATTTCGTGCAGGCGGCGCAGTGGTACCGCCAGGCGGCCGAGCAGGGCGACGTCAACGCGCAGTTCAACCTGGCGCAGCTGTATGCCGCCGGACTCGGCGTGCGCCAGGATTTCGCGCAGGCCGTACAGTGGTATCGCAAGGCGGCGGACCAGGGGCATTCGATGGCGCAGTATCAGCTCGGCCTGATGTTTGCGCGCGGGCAGGCGGTCGCGTCCTCGGGACGGTAACAACGCGCAGCGGCAGGAGCAACAGGCCCGGCACATTGTTGCCGGGCCTGTTGCTTTGTGCGATCCGGGTCGATGCGCACCGCATGACGCAATGCACCGCCCGATTCCCATTGCCATTCCGCGATGGCGATCGTGCCGATGCGGCGTGAATACCGTGGAAAGCTGCATGCTTCAGGTCAAGTCCGGAAGGTCGGGCAAGCGCCGCTCCTCATACTTCAGTCGTATGGATGCCTGATCGAAAAAGGCCGATGCTGTTAGAGCACCCTTGTCCTCTGGCGTTGTCCAACCGCCCGGAGCCAGGCAATACAGCCTGCTTCGCCCGCGATGCAGGTGCATGGCTGCACGCCGGGCTGGCGTGCCTGCTGCAGTATGACCGGGAGATAATGTGCTCATCCGCGTTTTACGTTATCGGGGACGCGCGCCCGACACCATCACGGAGGCGGAGTTTTCGGAATCAGGCGGAACCATCGGACGCAGCTCGGAATGCACGCTGAGCCTGCCGGACCCGGAGCGGCATGTATCGCGCGTGCAGGCTGAAATACGCTGGTCGGACGGTCATTTCCTGCTGCTCGGGCGCGGCACGGCCAATCCAATCGAACGCAACGGCGAGCCGGTGGCTGCGGGCCAATCAACGCAACTGGACGACGGCGATGAATTGCATATCGGCGATTATGTGCTGCGTGTCGAGTTCCAGCAGACGAGAACCGAGGTTGCCCCGGAGCGGCCCGGTGATTTTTCCGTGCCGGCGACGGACAAGCTGCATGCCGAAGACGGCGAATTGTTTGCTACCAGGCCGGCGCCCGTGCAGGGAGAGGCAACAACGGCCGTACCGACGATGCCCGGCGCCGCGATGACGCAACTGAACGTTTCGCAGCGGCGCACGGTGCTGCCTGCATTGCATGAACACGCGCTGACGGCGACAGGCAACGGGCAGGCAACCGGGCAGGGGCAGGGAGAAGGCGGCACCGATCAGTGCCAGGTGATGGCCACGTCACCGGGGGCAACGACCGCTTTCCGCTCCTGGGACAATCCGCAAGGAAGCAGCCAGACGGTCATCGTCGGGCGAAGCGGGCCGGGCACGTCTGCGCCGCGCCCGGTCGAACCGCCGGAAAAGATCGCCGACCTCGTCCACCGCGCTGCCCATATGCATCAGCGCGACTTCGTGCCGATCCCCAAGTCCCGCACCACCGGCTTTTTGCAGGAACTGAACCGCAAGGTGCTGGATGCCAAGTCGAACGACGGCGAGGCCAGCCCCAGGACATCGTCCGAGTTGATGCAGGCGCTGCTGTGCGGCGCCGGGCTGCCGGATCTGCCGCTCCGGGCCGCGGACGAGGAGACGATGCTGGCGATCGGCGCCTTGCTGCGCAGCTTTGCGCAAGGCTTGATCGACCTGCTGGCGGCGCGCGCCGCATTCAAGTCGGAATTGCGGGCGGAAATGACCATCATCGCTGCCGAGGGCAATAATCCGCTGAAGTTTTCTCCCGATGCGGCCGAGGCGCTCGGCCATCTGCTGGCCGGCCGCGCTACGCGCGGCTACATGCATCCCGAAGACGCGGTGCGGGATGCGGTGAATGATTTGCTGGTCCATCAGTCCGGACTGCTGGCGGGCATGCGCGCTGCGCAGCAGGCGCTGCTGCAGCGCCTCGGCCCGGAAGCGGTGACGGCGCGGCAGGCGGGCCGCTCGATGCTGGACGCGATGCTGCCGATGAACCGCAAGGCCAGGCTGTGGGAACTGTTCGAGGAAATCCATGCCGATGTATCAAGGGAAGTGCGGGACGATGTCGGGGCCGCGTTCGGGCGCGAGTTCGTGGACGCCTATGAAGCCGAGGTCAGGCGTCTGAAAGAGCAGGGACGGCACTCCCTATGACTATGACGAGGCAATCAACTGCAGGTGAATCCGTGGAATGTAGAATCTCCGCCTTGTCCCGGGTCGGTGGCCGGGAGCGCAATGAGGATGCCTGCGGTTATCTGCAGGAAAACGGCGTCGTGTGCTGCGTGCTGGCCGACGGCGCCGGCGGGCATGGCGGCGGCGACGTGGCTTCGCGCGTCGCGGTCGAGATGGTGCTGCGGGAATTCGTGGCCAGGCCGGAGGCATCGGTCGCCGCCCTCGATCACCTGCTGCGCCGCGCCAACGACGCGGTGGTGCAGCAGCAGGGCAGCGATCCCGCGCTGGCCGACATGCGTTCCACGCTGGTGGTGCTGGTGCTCGACACGCACGCCCCTTGCGCGGTATGGGGCCATGTCGGCGACAGCCGGCTCTATCTGCTGCGGCACGGCGCGGTCCACTTCCGCACGCGCGATCACAGCTTGGTGCAAAGCATGGTCGACGGCGGCCTGATCAGCGCGGAAGAGGCGCTCACCCACAGCGAGCGCAACGTGCTGATCGCATCGATCGGCTCGCAGGAATCGTTCCAGCCGAGCGTGGTCGAGCGGCCGTTCGCGATCGCCGAAGGCGATGCCTTCCTGCTGTGCAGCGACGGCTTCTGGGGCCTGCTGGACGATGCGGCGATCGAGGCGGCGCTGATGGAGACGATGTCGCCCGACGAGTGGCTCGACCGCATGGAACTGAGCATCGGTGCGCAGATCAGGGAAGGATCGGACAACTATTCGGCCGTCGGCGTGTGGTGCGGCGATGTCGAGAGCACGACGGTGCAGCGGACGCGGGGTGCGTGACGGCGCTGCCGCGGCGCTTCGGGCCGGCCAAAAACTTTCCTCCTGCGGATGGGAGAGTGAGAGGCGCTTCTTCCTGCAGTTTTCAGTTCATCCTTTCGATGGTTTCAACAGCCTGCTAATCCTTGCCGGCGCCGGCGGCCGTGCTGCTGCTTTCCTGCCCTCCGCCGCCGGAAGAAGGCGGCGCGGCATCGGAGGAGGATGCGGCTGATGGGGCGGATGAATGGGACGAATGGGGCGAATGGGCGGCGGCGTCGGCAAAGACCATCGTGCCGTTTTCCGTCCTGCGGTCGTCCTGGAATTCGCCTTCCCAGTAACTGCCGTTGGCCCAGGTATAGCGTCCGTGGCCCTGGCTCTTGCCGTTCACCCAGTTGCCGGCATACACGTCGCCGCCCTTGAAGTGCGTCACGCCCTGGCCGTGCGGCCGGCCGTTCTTCACCTCGCCGTCGTAGCGGTTGCCGTTGGCGTAGTAGATGGTGCCTTTACCGTTAGGCATGTCATTGGCCCAGTCGCCCTTGTAGCGTTGGCCGTTGCTCCAGATGAACACGCCCTTGCCTTGCTTGATGCCATTGACTAGGGTTCCCTCAAACCGGTCGCCATTTTTCCAGATGATGCGTCCGGTGCCGGACACGATGCCGGTCTTGGGATCGGCGCTGAAGCGGCCGGTCATGGTCTGGTCCGCCATTCTGATCACGGTGTTGTCCGTCGGCGGCTTGGCGGCGCGCGCGCTGCTCTCTTCTGCGGCGGCCTTGCTTTCGCCGCGTTCGGCTTGCGGCAGTGCGGACGGCGGCTCAAGCTGCCGCTTGAGGCTTGCCAGCCTGTCGCTGGCGGCTTGCGCGTGGCGTCCGTTCGGATATTGTTCCAGGTAATGCCGGTAATCGTTGATCTTGTCGCCGGACGTTGCCGTTTGCCACGACGCGTCATCCGCGTTCGCCGGCGGGGAGGGCGGCGGCGCATTCGCGGCGGGTGTGGCGGCGGGTGTGGCGGCGGATGTGGCGGGAGCAGTCGCCGACGGCGCGCTTGCCGCTGCGGCGGCTGACGATGGCGCAGCCGATGTGAGCGCCGGCGGCGTGTCCGCCGGCGCATCGGCATGCTCGGGCGCTGAGGAGCCGGAACTGGAACTGGAACTACTGGAGCCGGAGCCGGAGCTGTCCGGCGCCGGCTTGGCGGCCGGCGGCGCGGCTTCGCGCGGAGCGTTCATCGCCAGCTCGGGCGGTTTTTCCTCCGCCGTGGGAGCGGCCGGCTTGCGCTTGAGCTTTTGTTTGGCGATGGCGGCGTAGCGCCCCTTGGGATAGCGGTTGAGATAGAACTCGTAGGCGTCGTTGCGGTCCGAGGCCGAGGCGATGCGCCACAGGTCTTCCTCGGATTGCGCCCGTGCCTCACGCCGCGCCGCCTGCGTCTCGCGTGCCGGCGCCGGCGCTTCGGCCAGCCTGCCGCTGTCCCGGTCGACCTGCGGCGCCGGAGGCGGGGCGGCGGAAACCGACGGCGCGGGCGGCGTCGCGGCGGCTGTCGGTGGCGAGGCGGGCGGCGACGCTGCCTGCGTCGGCGGCTCCGGCTGGCTGCTTGCGGCCGGCGGCGTTACCGCGGGCGCCCGCTCCTTGGCGGGCTCTTCCGGAGTTGCGCTGGAGCCCGACGATTGCGCAGCCGGCGCGCCGCCGGAAGCGGCTGTCATGCTTTCATGCGGCGCAGTCCAGTACCGCATGCCCCAGTAGCCGCCGGCGGCGATGCCGGCCAACAGCAGCAGGCCCAATGCGAGCCATGCCGGCGTGCGGCGCGCCGGAGCGCCTTCCAGCGAGGACCGGTTCATGCCGCGCGCGCGCTGCCAGTCACGGTCGGGCTGTGCGACCGGACGCGCTTGCGCGGTTTTCTCGGGCTTCCTCTCCGGCTTGCGTTCCGTCCCCGGCGGTGCGATGGGCACGGTCGGTACGTCGGTATTGCTCCAGTTCGAGGCCGTGCGCGGCAGGCTGCGCGGCACCGATTCCATGATGTCGAGCGCGCGGCGCAGCTCGGCGATCGACTGGTAGCGCTGTTCCGGCTTGACCGACAGCGCCTTGTCGATCACGGCAAGGAAGTTCTTGCTGTAGCGGCCCTTGCCGACCTCGCGCGCCGGCACCATTTCGTCCTTCACCACGCGCGCCACCGCCGGCGGCGGCGCGCGGCCGGTCATCAGGTAGTACACCACCGCGGCCAGCGCGTAGATGTCGGTCCAGGCGCCCTGGCGCAGCCCGGCGATGTCGGCATATTGTTCGATCGGCGCGAAGCCCGGCTTGAGGATCACGGTCGGCCCCTGCGTCAGGTCGCCGATCACGCGGCGCGCGGCGCCGAAATCGAGCAGCAGCGGGCGGCCGTCCTTGAGCAGCAGGATATTGTCCGGCGCGATGTCGCGGTGGAAGCACTGCACCCGGTGGATGGTGTCGATGGCGTCGAACAGGTCGGCCAGGAGCAGCCGGATCCAGTTTTCGGTCGGCGTGATGCGCTGCTCCTTCAACGCCTTCTTGAGCGTGACGCCTTCGTAGAAGGGCATCACCATGTAGGCGGTGCCGTTGGCTTCCCAGAAGCGGTACACCTTCACCAGCGACGGCGAGTCGAACTGCGCCAGCATGCGCGCTTCGTTGACGAAGCTTTTCAGGCCGGCGGTGAAGGTGTCGGCGTTGTGCTGCGAGCGCACCGTGACCGCCATCCTGGTGGTGCGCGTGGCCAGCCCGGTGGGCATGTATTCCTTCAGCGCGACATGGCGTTCCAGCGAATGGTCGTACGCCAGGTACACGATGCCGAACCCGCCCTCGCCGATCAGCTCCAGGATCTCGAACTCGCCCAGGCGGGTGCCGACCGGCAGCACGTTGACGCTGTGTTCCTCCGGCTGGTTAGCGGAGGCGGCGGGCGGCACTCTGCGGCTGCGCACCACGGTTTTGTCTCGGTCGTCGTTCATCATAGGAATTCACCGACTGGTTAAGGCAGGATGCGGTCGTTTGCGCATGCGTGCGGAGGCGGCAGAAATGCCGGCCCGCGCCGGAAACAGCCGACAGTCCGCCCGGGGGGCCGATGCGTCGAGGAATCGCCGGCATGAAAAAGAATTTGGCGCGGCGCAATTACCGGCAGGGCAGGCGAATGGCAACTGATTACAGTTCGACCGGCTTGCGCCGATCGTCATATTGTTCGGAAAACGCATGATTGCCTCTTCCGGCCGTTGGGCAGCGATGTCCGACACAAAGTTCGCGCAATGGCAGGATTGCTTGTCATCGATCACGATTCCCTGATTTTCCACGCCGAAGATAAAAGAATTTCTCTCCGATCAGATCAAGCGAACGATACCCCATGACGAAAAGCGATTCGATCATACTCAAGTAGTAAAGACGCCTTGCAGGCAAGGTAGTAGTCTCTCGACAGTCACGATGAGATAGCGCAATGAGGATTTTGATTGTTGATGATCATGCATTGATCCGCGAGGGCATCGCAATCATGATCAAGAGAATCCAGCCGCAGTCCGAGCTGTGGCAGGCGAACAGCTGCGCCGAGGCGCTGGAAATCGCGGCGACGCAGGCGATCGATTTCGTGTTTCTCGACCTGAACCTGCCGGACCAGCCGGGCTTCGTCGCGCTGGAACTGTTCAAGGAAAGGCATGCGCTGATGCCGGTGGTCGTCGTTTCTGCGCAAGAAGACCGCAACACCGTGCTCAAGGCGCTCGAACTGGGCGCCAAGGCCTTCGTGCCGAAATCGGCCGACTCCGAGCGCATGCGCCATGCGATCGAAGTGCTGCTCGACGGCCGGGTCTATCTGCCGGAAAGCATCCTGGGCAGCGATGCGCTGCCGCATGCGCCGGCAGGCGCGCCCGGCATGCCCGGCAACTGGTCCCTCACCGAGCGGCAGAAGGAAGTGCTGGCGCTGATCATCATGGGCCTGCCCAACAAGCTGATCGCGCGCCGCCTGAACATTGTCGAATCGACCGTGAAGATCCACGTGAGCGCCATCCTGCGCGAGCTGAAGGTGGCGTCGCGCACGCAGGCGCTGATTGCGGTGGCGAAGTACGGGATCAAGCTGCCGATGCTGTGACACGCCGTCACGCCACCTGCGGAAATTCCTTCCTGCCGAGCGCCAGCGCGCGCTGCAGCGTTCGATACAGGGCCGCCGCGTTGACCGGCTTGTTCATGAACAGCCAGCCCATGTCCTGCACCTCGCGCTCCAGCGCGGAATTGGCTTCGCCCGAAATCACGATCACCGGTATCTCGTAGGGCACCACGGCAGACAGCGCGCGCACCACGTCGAAGCTGGTCTTGTGGTCGCCCAGCCGGTGGTCGGTGATCAGCACGTCCGGATAGCGCAGGCTGGCATCGACGTACTTGAGCGCTTCGTCGATCGACCTGGCCAGGATGGCGAAGCAGCCCCAGGACGCAAGGATTGCTTCCATCGCCGCCAGGATGTCGATCTCGTCGTCCACCACCAGCACCAGCATGCCGCTCAGGTCCTGCTCCGCCTGCCCGGCCTGGGGCGCACCGTAATCCGCGGCCGCGATGCCGGTGCTGCGCGCGACCTCGATTTCGAACACCGAACCCCTGCCCGGCACTGAGCGCACGCGCAGCGGGAAGCCGAGGATGCCGGCCAGGCGCTTGACGATCGCCAGCCCCAGCCCCAGGCCCTTGCGGCGGTCGCGCGACGGATTGCCGAGCTGGACGAACTCGTCGAAGATGCGGCCGAGCTGTTCCTCCGGGATGCCGCAGCCGCTGTCCCACACCTGCACCAGCACCCGCTCGCCGCGCTGGCGGAACGCCAGCAGCACGCCGCCGCGCTCGGTATAGCGGAACGCGTTCGACAGCAGGTTCATGATCAGCTCGATCAGCAGTTCCGCATCGGTGTGCAGGAACAGGCCCTTCGGGCAATGCACGCGAAAGCGCAGGGCTTTGCCGGCCGCCAGCGGCGCAAAGCGCGTTTCCAGCGTCTGTCCGATCGGCTGGGCTTCGAATACCCGGATCGAGGGCGTGATCACGCCGGCGTCGATGCGCGATATGTCGAGCAGGCGGTTGAACAGCTCGTCCAGCCCGGCCAGCGAGCGGTCCAGGCGGTCGACCAGGTATTTGGCGCGGGTGTCGAAGTTTTCCAGCTTGAGGGCGGCCACGAACAGGCTGATCGCATGCACCGGCTGGCGCAGGTCGTGGCTGGCGGCGGCGAGAAAGCGCGACTTGTCGGCGCAGGCCTGTTCGGCCGCGTTCAGCGCCTGTGCGATGCGGTCGCGCAGGGCCGCTTCGTCGGCGGCCTGCGCGCGCAGCTTCGCCGCCGCCTGCTCGCTCTCGAAACGCAGGCGGCAGTTTTCCAGCACGATCCGGTTCAGCCGCTGGCACAGCGCCAGATACAGTGGCAGCAGGGCCAGCACCACGATGCCGAGCGACAGGCCGGAGCGGCCGGCGCCGGCCAGGAGCTGCGCGGCGAACGGCAGCAACAGCAGCAGGGTGAAGCAGGCCATCGCCGCGAAATCCGCGGCAAGCGCGAGCACCGTGCCGGCCGACAGCACCAGCACGATCGCCAGCAGCGCCTCGCCCGCCACCAGCGGCAGCAGGCGCCAGAACGCCACAGCCCACGCCGCTGCCCAGAGCGCAACGGCGCCGCAAAACAAGACACGCGCACGCGCCGGCCGGGCACTGGCAAACCGCTCCGCGGTGACGCCATAAGCGCCGAGCGTGCCGGCGCACCAGACGGCGGCGGACAGCGCGAGCCAGCGCAGGGCAGGCTCGGCCGGCGGCGGTTGCCGAACCAGCGCAAACAGCAGCGCCGCCGCCAGCGCATGCATGCAGACGGCGTAGACGATTTGCTGGCGCAGGATGGCGACCTGCCATCGCGAAATTTGCTCGTCCTTAACGATTGCGCCGTGAGCGGCGGCTCCGCAACTGAACATGGGAACTCCAGCCATGGGAACTACAGCCTCCAGCAGTCGGACCTGGCCGAAACCCGGAATCCCTTAGCGTACTAAGAGTCGGTGTGTGCAGAGCATTCAATAGAAGTGCAGGTTTGATATAGGTTAAAAGCGTTCCAGTTATGCCGGGAGCGCGCTACACACCGCTGCGCAGCGCGTGGAAAAAACTTCAGCTATAGGCATGCACAGGCGTGGTACGTTTTACATCCCGCGTACCCGGATATGCCGGTCCCGGGGCATGTTTGCCCGGAGGCTGATTGTCGTTGCGACATATATGACGCGGACCGGCCGACAAGGCCGCCTGCACGATCAGCCGCATCAATTCCTTGCTGCCGCTCGCATCATCGCGGCACGCATTCCGAGGCAACAAACCTGCCTCGATCGCTTTCCTGACCGCTGCCTGCAACATGTCCTCGGTGATATCCATCTATCTCACACCCCGTAGCGAAAGGTCATATTTATTGTGCGATGGGTTTATGACAGAACGATGAACACATTGCACTTGCTCAAACCGGCTGGTGCCGCAAGTGAAGGCACGCAATTTGCTGGCCGAAACGCCTGCGGATGAGTTGAACTGTACGCATGATGATGCTGGCCGCAGCCGGCAAATTGGCGCATCGACTCGACATGGGCGTGTTCTTCGATGCGGTAGAGGAACGCGGCGCCGCATTGCGCTGCCGTGCGCGCTTGCGGACGATGCGCGCCGGCGGTCGACGCCTTGGTGCGTGACCGATGTGCGTGACCGATCAAGGAGGAAGGGACTTGCGCAGCTTGTCAGTCGGCCGATTCCGCTTCACCGTCCTCGATGACGGCATGTGGCGTTTTCCCGCGCATTACTTTTTCAACAATGTGCCGGAGCCGGTATGGCGCGCCGAGATCGATGCCGACGACCAGGGCAAGATCCCGGTCGGGCACAACTGCGGCCTGCTCGACACCGGAGGCGAGCTGATCGTGATCGACACCGGCTACGGCGACGACACGCACGGCGGCCACACCGGCCATCTGCTGGAAGAATTCGGGCGCAGCGGCTACCGGCGCGAGCAGGTCGGCCTGGTCATCCTCACGCACGGCCACGGCGACCACATCAAGCGCAATACGGTGCTGCAGGGCGGGCGGCGCCGCCCGACCTTCCCGCGCGCCCGCTACCACCTGGCGCGCGCCGACTGGGAATGGTTCGGCGGCCCGGGCCACGTGCCCGAGTTCGACGAACAGTTGGCAGTGCTGGCGCGGCTCGGGATGCTGACGCTCGATGATGGCGAAACGGCGCTTTGTCCCGGCGTGTCGCTGCTGCCGACGCCGGGGCATACGCCCGGCCACCGCAGCGTGCTGATCGAGTCGGACGGGCAGAGCGCGCTCTTTCTGGGCGACGTCTGCCACCTGCCGCTGCATTTCGCCCATCCCGGCTGGACGAGCGCCTTCGACACCCATCCCGACATCACGCCGCGCACCCGTGCGTGGCTCTTCGAGCTGGCCGTCGCGCGCGCTGCGCTCCTGGTCTGCCCGCATGCGCCGTATCCCGGCCTCGGGCGCCTGCGCAAGGACGGCAACAGCTATTCATGGCAAGCGCTGCAATGACAACAAAGGAGAACACGATGGGCGATGCACCGAGAATACTCGGCGTGAACCGGACACAGGACGCGAGCCTCTGCCTGATGGAGGGATCGCGCGTGGTTTTCGCGATCCAGAAGGAGCGCCTGACGCGGCAGAAGCACCACTGGGGCAAGCTCGACGACTTCCGCAAGGTGTACCTGCCGCGCCTGGCCGCGCTGGATGGAGCGCCGATCGACGCGCTGGTCGAATGCTATTCGTCCGACAGCGAGATCGAGAATCTCGCCGCCTACGAGCAGGAGCTGTCCGAGACGCTGCGCCTGGCGCCCGGCTGCCGCCGCGCGCGCATCTCGCACCATCTGTCGCATGTGTACAGCGTGTTCCATCCTTCGCCCTTCGAACAGGCGGCGGTGATGATCGTCGACGGGCAGGGCAGCGCGGTGTCCGACCTCACCGAACGGTGGAGCGGCGCGGACGGCGTGCCCGGCGACTGGCGCGAGGTGTCGTCCTTCTACCGCGCCGAGCGCAGCCGCGTCGAATGCATCGGCAAGCAGCTGTGGGACCGCAACGAGCGGCGCCTGGTCGGGCTCGGCATGTTCTACTTCCTGCTGACGCAGGCGATTTTCCCCGGCGAGGGCAATGAAGGCAAGGTCATGGGCATGGCGCCGCACGGCAATCCGGATGCGCTCGGCCTGCCGCCGCTGGAAGTCGACGGCGCGCAAGTGACAATCCCGGCGCGCTGGTTCGAGATCCTGTCCGAGCGCACGCGCTTCCGCTACGCCGGCGCCGGCAGCTTTGCCAACATCGCCAACCTGGCGGCGGCCGGGCAGCGCGCATTCGAGGACGCGCTGCTGGAAGTGGCGCGCTGGCTGCACCGGCAGACCGGCGCCGAGAACCTGTGCTTTGCCGGCGGCACCGGCCTGAACTGTTCGGCCAACGACCGGCTGCTGCGCGAAACGCCGTTCCGGCGCGTGTTCATCCCGCCCGCGCCGAGCGACGCCGGCACCGCGCTCGGCTGCGCGGTCTACGGCCTGACCGAGCTGGCCGGGCAGCGCTGCGACTACCGCTGGGACAGCGATTTCCTCGGCCCGCCGCCGCGCCCGGAGGACATCGAGGAAGCGTTGCGCGGCGCCGGCGATCTGATCGTCGAGCGCATCGACGATGCCGGCGCCCTGTGCGCGCGCATGGTCGAGCTGCTGTGTGCGACCAAGGTGGTCGGCCTGTACCAGGGGCGCAGCGAGTTCGGCCCGCGCGCGCTCGGCCATCGCAGCATCCTGGGCGATCCGCGCCACGGCTATGTGCGCGACTGGATCAACGCCCGCGTCAAGGAGCGCGAATGGTTCCGGCCGCTGGCGCCGATCGTGCTCCTGGAGCGCGCGGAGGAATTCTTCGACATCCGCCGCCCGTCGCCCTTCATGCAGTTCGCCGCGCCGGTGCGGCCGCAGGCCGCCGACATCATCCCGGCCGTCACGCACGTCGATTGCACCGCGCGCCTGCAGACGGTGGGCGCGCGCGACGATCCGCTGCTGCGCGCGCTGCTGCAGGCATTCGAGGCGCGCACCGGCGTGCCGGTGCTGCTCAACACCTCGTTCAACCGCAAGGAAGAACCGATCGTGGAAACGCCGGCCGAGGCGCTCGAATCGTTCCGCCGCACGCCGATGCATGCGCTGGCGATGCCGCCCTTCCTGATCCGCAAGCGCGTCGAGCCGGACCCGGTCGCATAGCAGTGCCGCTCGCACAGGCTCCCTTCTCCCGCTGGCGGGAAAAGGGCCGGGGATGAGGGGGGAAGCCAAGGTCATGGCCTGTGTATTTTCCCGCTCCCTATTCGACGGAGATTTCCATGATCCGAGGCTATCCCGCCCGCGCCAGCGTGGCGCCGGGCGAACACCTGGTGTTGCATGTCTCGACCGACGCGCGGCGCTTTCGCGTGGCCTTCCACCGCTGGGGCGACGGTTTGCAGCCGGTGCACGAGACGCGCTGGCTGGCCGGCAAGCACGCGCAGTCCAGGGGCGCGGACGAAGACTGGCAGTGGCCGCAATACGAGTTCGCGATCCCGCGCGACTGGCCTTCCGCCGTGTATGTCGCGCATCTGCAGGAGCCGGGCGGCGCGCCGCTCCATCTGGCCGCCACCGACGCCGCCGCGCTGTTCGTGGTGCGCGGCGCAGGGCGCGGCCAGCTGCTCTACAAGATCCCGCTCGCCACCTATCACGCCTACAACTGCACCGGCGGCGGCTGCTTCTACGTCAATCCGCCGCGCTCGCAGGATCCGCCGGGCGCCAGGGTGTCGCTGCACCGGCCCGGCGGCGGCATCGGCGGCAAGACCTGGGGCGCGCCCGACCATTACGACCCGAGTTCGCCGCGCCAGACCTTCGCGCACTGGGACGCCCGCTTCATCCGCTGGCTGCGGCGCAACGGCTGCACCCCCGAGTTCTGCACCGATTTCGACATCCATGACGATCCCGAGTTATGCGGCCGCTACCGCCTGCTGCTGAGCGTCGGGCACGATGAATACTGGACCGAAACCATGCGCAACCGGGTCGAGGATTACGTAGCCGGCGGCGGCAACGTCGCCTTCTTCGGCGCCAACATCTGCTGGTGGCGCATCCACCTGGTCGACGATGGCGGCGCGATCGTCTGCCACCAGGGCGGGCCGAAAGGCGCGTTCGACCACTGGTGGCCGCCCACCGGCGCCGGCCGCCCGGAGGACGGGCTCACCGGCGTGAGCTATCGCCACGGCGGCGGCTGGTGGGACGGCCCGCGCCGCACCGGCGGTTATGCGGTGCAGGAACCGGAGCACTGGGTTTTTGCCGGCACCGGCCTGCGCCGCGGGGAGCGTTTCGGGCACGACACCTGCCCGCCGCTGGTCGGCTATGAATGCGACGGCGCGCCGCTGGGCAGCTTCGATGCGGCCAGCGGCCTGGCGCGCCTTGCCCGCGACGCCGAAAGCATGGGCACGCCGGCCGGCTTCCGCTTGCTGGCGGCCGGCTTGCTCGACGGCGAATGGCAGGAGCGGCCGCCGCGCGAGGGACGCGGCGCGGGGGAGGGAATTCACGCGGCGACGATGGGCATCTTCTCGCGCAATGGGACGGTGTTTACGGCCGGAACGACAGACTGGGCGCAGGTGCTTGCAACCGGGCAGGATGCGCGTGTCGAGATGATTACCCGCAACGTCATCGAGCGCCTGGGCGGCATGGACTTTGCAAAGTATTGATGCGGAAGGCGCCGGGGCTATGCCACGGCAGGCCCACGCTCGGTCGCGTGCAGGAAGGTTTTTTCGCCGGCTCTAACGTCGGGATGCTTCGGCGTCGCGAAGGCGGTCGTGCATCTGCACGATCAGACAGCAACGAACGTGAAAGGAGCAGGAAAATGATGAATGAAAAATGCACAATGCGGGTAATCGTTACAGCTTGTTCACTTGCACTATTGTCGTTAAGCGGACTTGCTGCCGCACAAACGAGCTACGGCGGCAGTGATAGTCAGCAGAGCGCCAGCCGGCAGGGCGGCAAGGCCCAGGCGGATGCGATGCAGCACGTCACCGATGCTGCCAACGTCGTCAAGCGGATGGAAAATGAGCCGGGCATGAACAAGCTGCTGCAGCAAGCCAAGGGCGTCTTCATCGTGCCCGAGTACGGCCGGGCGGCGCTTGGCGTGGGCGGTGCCGGCGGCGCCGGCGTACTGATGGTCAAGAATAACGGCGTCTGGAGCGAGCCGGCTTTCTACAACATCGGCAGCATCAGCGTCGGCGCGCAGGCCGGGGCCGAAGGGGGGCCGATTGCGATGGTGCTGATGAACGAAAAAGCCGTGAACAGCTTCAAGCAGAAAAACAACTTCGCGCTCAGCGCCGATGCCGGTCTGACGATTGTCGACTGGTCGAAGATGGCGCAGGGCGAGGCCGGCACCGGCGACGTCGTTGCCTGGTCGGGCACCAAGGGATTGTTCGGCAGCGCGGCGATCGGCGTGCAGGACATCCGCTACAACCAGGCCCAGACCGGTGCGTACTACCGCCAGAACAACGTGGCGGCAATCGACGTCCTCAGCGGGAAAGTGCGCAATCCGCATGCCGATGTGCTGAAGCAGGCGCTGGCCGCGACCAGTTCCGGCACGGCCACCGGCAGCTCGGGCGCCATGTCCGGCGGCGCCGCCGGCGGCGGGCAGGGCAGCGAACGGAGCGGCGACCAGAGCGGCAGATCCCCGTCGGGCACTTCCGACAGCAACAAGTAAAAACGACGGCACCTTTCGGTGCGAATGCCGTTCAGTTAACTGAACGGCATTTTTGTTTTCAGATGTGGAAGGGGAAAACCGAACAGATACAACGATACAGCGGCGCTAACATTCGGCAGACCTTCCAGCAATGCCGGCACCATGCGGCGTCAGACAAGACTGGCACCTTGTTCTGACACCTTGTTGTAAATTCGCCTCGTCCGCGTAAATGGTTACCTTGGAAAAGAATATTTAAGGCGTGCCGTTCCCCCGTGCCAGAGTTGTTCGTGTATCGTTGTTGCCTATTGTCAATAGCCATTACTTATATTAAGTTGGTGCTATGCCAGCGCGTTAGAACGGTTTGAATGTCCGTGCAAGAGAGGTCAGGTTGGGCTGAGAAGCGCGGTCGTACCGGAGTACGACGAGCATCGCAGGCCCAAGATGGCCCCCTTTCACGGACAGGCAAATCGCTCT